>Ga0307507_10001321_pt1 | contig 55398 bp, 14 predicted proteins | sample 7_EM_MG_FD_207223 | JGI IMG/M metagenome (GOLD analysis project Ga0307507, IMG submission 207223) | Populus trichocarpa ectomycorrhiza microbial communities from riparian zone in the Pacific Northwest, United States - 7_EM | ecosystem: Host-associated > Plants > Roots > Unclassified | place... | reverse complement strand
GGATTTTGGAACACCAAATGCTAAAACCACCGCTAGTGCGGCAGTATACCCAATCAGGCAGGCGGTAGGAAAATCCGTCGGAACTACCGACACCGTCATAACCCCCTAACTTACGTTATGCGGTCATCACATGATTATCCCTTCCAACAGTGAAATGTGTCCTACAGTTAACGTATGTTAGGGGGTTATGACGGTGTCGGTAGTTCCGACGGATTTTAGAACACCAAAATACTGCCAAATGCCAAAACCACCACCAATTTGCAGCAAAAAGCATCGGAAAACATTATATTATTAAGAAGCCGTAAATATATATGGGAGAAGCTCTATATCGACTTTTTGTAGTGTAGCAATTACTCCAAGAGGCCTGCATAAGTCCGAATTTGCGGCCCAAATTCCTTATCTGACACCTTACTATCGCTGGAGGAGCTATCTTCATCAACATCCGTATTAGGAAGCTCATCTAGAAGCTTATCTGCTTGAGTAGCTGCCTCCTTAGCTCTCTTAGAGGCGGCAAGAAGGTCCTTATAGTAAGTAGAGGCAGTAGATGCAGCAGCAATTGACTCCTCAGCTTGTTTTTGCAGCCGTTTGGCAGCATCTTATGTAGATATCACTTCCTCTACTACCCAATTAAGCGCATGTAGAGAGTCCTCTGTAAGCTTTTTATTATATATACTTAATACGGTATTAGCAGCCTTCTATATCTTTTTTGCCACCTTTCCTACCTCGCCGGCCTCCCTCTAGTGTTGATTAGTAACCTTTTTAAGGTTTATAGTAGCTATACGGTCTTCTTTCCAAGCTTCCAGTTGTTCTTTTGCGACTGTAGTAGCAGCTTAGCGCTAAATCTTTGCCTAATCTTGTGCAATCTTAGCCTGCTTCTTATCTTCCTCAGCAATACTCTTAGCATTAGCGATAGCTTGTATTGCTTAAGTAGTAAGTACTAATGTAGTAGAGAGTATGGTACGCTTCCTCTGCTTCTTCTTGTTTCTCTCTGTAGTATTATTGCGAAGCTTAGCAGCTTCTACCTCTATTAACTCTATACCCTCTTCTAATAATTATAGCCGCTGTATAAGCTTACTGACAACTGCCTTAGCCGCTTTAGGTGTAGTTTTGGGGTAAAGGATTGTATAAGCGTATTGAGCTCGATTGTTATAGGATTGGGGCGTACAAGGATGCAAAGGAGAGGATAAAAGCGTTACTGGTGCATCGCTAGGTGGTGGAGTAGATGGTTGCTAGATAAAGGCGTTCTACTGTAGCGATTTAGAGCTTGTTTGGGGTTATAAGGTAGGAGGCCAGCTGCTTTAAAAGCGCTATTAATTAACTCGGTAGTATATACTTAGGGCCAAATCTTACCAAGAATCTTTAGAAACCACTCCCTATTAATACCAGTAACTCCTTCTACTGTATACTTGTTAACTTTAGATAAATAAAGACGCTTAAGAACCGAAAATATAACCAAATTAAGAGGCTAGAGAAAGTGGGTAAAATATAGTAGCAAGCAAATTGGAATAATTTTATACGCCTAGCAGAACTCTACAAAGTTAATATTCACGTGGCTACTATAGCCGTCCATAATAAGAAGTCGATAGCCATGGTATTAAGAGTCTTTTTTATCTTCTTAATAAGCCTGCCAAGCCTTAGTTCGTCGAGTATGTTGCTTAAAATGTTGCAGCCACTTTATGCCGAGCTCTTAATTTAACCAACCATTTTCTAACATTCTAATTGTATACTCGCCTACAGCCTCTACAGCTTCCTGCCATAGTAAAGCTGTATGCTGGCGTCCTCGGAAAATAATAAACGGTGGTATTGTTTGGCTATATATCCCAATCCCGTTAATCTGTAACACCCACTCTCTTAATCTATTAATCGTCTTAAAATTAACGAGACTACCTTGCAGTACTACTACTTTAGCACTATAGGCAAAGCCTATAGCGTAGCTAGTCTCATCCATATTCCAAACGTCTAATTCGGCGATATTATACTGAGTCTTAGCGGTGGTGTAGTCTTTAAAGAACTGCTGCACGCGGACTAGATTGTTGCTAGCAAGAGCTCATTCCATAGTAAGAGAACGTACATAATAAGTACGTAGCTCTTTCTGCCGTTTTAGGAACTGATATATCCATATTCTGCCTAAAGGATCGACTAAGATATAACGTGGAAGGATGGTAGATTCGCGTTAAAGTATAAGGGTGGCAATGGTGCGAATGGTGCGATATTAACATGGAAATCTAGCTTGAGTAAGGTAAATACAATGTTGAACTATTGCATCCTCACCGGCAGGACTTATACGATATTAGTTGGTGTGGGCGACTTAATGGGACCTCTGCTTTCCACTAAGGCGACGACGAAATGTATTTGGATTGATATTATATGCCTTTGCGCAGCCTTCCTTGCTTTTATAATGACCGAGCTTGTAGGCCTTAATAGCTAGCTGTATCTTCTCTTCTGCATCAGGAGCTTGAGGCCAACGAGGCATAATTAGTAAGGTTAGTGGTGGAGGTAATTGTTAAGGAAGTATTGAAAATAAGGCTGGTCAAAGGGTGCGGCAGTATGTCTAGTTAGGAAGGCGGTCAGCCCAATTAGGCAGGTGGTAGGAAAATCCGTTGGAACTACCGACACCGTCATAACCCCCTAATATACGTTATCGATAATATCCAGCCTCTACGGCTCCGAAAAAAGAGGCCGAAATGAGGCACGTGCGTATTACCCCTCACAACACCGAATCTTATGCTAATATTAACGTGCCTTACCCCCAAGCGAGACACCCCCCTAAGTGAGACACTGTTTATTCCCAACTAATACCCCCCTAATAAATAATTTAATAAAAAAAAACTATTAATATAATTATTTAATATATAGAAATTAATTTTAAGAATTTTTTTTTTTATTTATATAAAAATAGTAATAAATAAGCTATTTACTATTTAAAAATTCGCTTTTTTATATTTTTTATATTTTTTTATATATCTATATATCCATAATAAATCACTTATATATATAAAATTAATCTATAATACTATTATTAATATAAAAATTTAATAAAAATTTAGTAGATTAGTAAATTATTAAAATAAACTTATATATTATTACTATATTTATAATTTTATATTATAATTTTAATAATAATTCATTGCTTAACGTCCGATTTAGATCCCTACTAGGCCTACGTAGACTACTCCTTATATACATATAGGGAGAAAACTCTATATAAAAAAACCCCGTAATTGTTACGGACAGCTTAAGTACAATATTATAACTACTTAGAGAAGAGTTAGAGGAAGCTAGTTGGTTAATACAGGCACGGTCTAGGATGGATCCGGTAGAACCATATAACGAGGAATAGTAGCCAAGGTTATATAACGTGATCTATGTAATCTATATAATCTATATGATCTATAATAGAGCAGACAGAGCACACGTACCTTACGGAGCGAAGGGATTTCTTAGGCGTATGGTTGTGTATTTAAAGGACCACAGTCCCTACCCAGATAGTTCTCTCTTTGTAGTAAATCTTAGAATATAATTAGAGTTAATCTGTTGGGTAACTACTCTACTAGTTATTATTACGTTGTTAAACTGTTCTTACCTATATACCCAGCCTAATAATAGGACCCACCGTAGTTCCTACTATAAGGTTCTGTTACACATTTACTACTAAGGTTATGGTATTGAACAAGGTCAAACAATATGCCACCTAAAGCACTAGTCATGACAACGTTAACGGTAGCCACGACCTTAGGGTTAGGAGACACCAGTATAGCAGATATGGATTCTTAAGTAGTTACGCGAGGTTAGTTATAGGAAATGGTTAATTGCTTATAGGACAATAGCAGGCTACTTAAAGAACGCATTAATAGAATTAGAGTAGTAAAGGTCAAGTTACCTTTAATTAAACGGTTCTTAGGGGAGAAGTTAAAGCTTAAAGGGTTTCTTATGTAGATGTATTTTAAGGTTATACAGAAAGGAGCGAAGTTAGTAACACCTACGGACTAGGTAGCGTATGTAGGACTATTTTTATTAGGAAGAGCTTTAGAGTGGTTTAAGCCTTACCTTATAGAGATATAAATAAACGGTGTGACGACTACTAACCCAGATATATAGTATGTGTTTATAAGTTAGAACGGATTCGTAGAACGGTTAACGTAAATATTTAGAGACCCTAAAGCAACTATAATAGTGGAACGGAAACTTTAAAACTTAGTATAATATACTTTAGCAATTAAGTATACAACGCAGTTTTAAATACTAGCTATATAGGTTAAGTGGAATAATAGGGCACTGTCGGTATACATGCTTTAATTAACGGGCACGAATATCACTGTATGATACGTATACGTTGTTAATTGTTAGATAATTGATTGTTTAGAAGTAAGGGGTTGCTCCAAGGTTAGGTTAACTAGCCTTACTTTACAGTCTCATAACCACATTACATGACTAACATTCTGACACTGGAGCAACTCTAAAAAGAAGGCTAATCTACATTCTAAAGCTAAGTTTATTTCTAGACTTATTCGCAGCGTATACGTAATAGCTAGAGATCCAATTAATACGCAATAGCTTCCACGCTCCTTTTATAGGTCCGTAATTGCAAGAAGAATTATTAGGGGTAGCAGGTTAACATGTCGCGAGGGCCGCTAAGGCGCTAGTGGTAAGCGAGCCAATAGTAATTTTCTATCCCGGGGATGGAAAATCCTAATTGGCTGGTTGAATTTAGGGTCCATATTATTACAATTAGTTACCTAACGCTAAGCTAAATCTAAGTTTGTTTATTTAACCCATCCTATAACTTATAGGTTGATTTGGTTTGTATTAATAAGCCATTAAAGAGCCGCGCAGGGCTTTCCCTTTGTTATAGCGTTAGCAGGGTTAGCCTCTCCGTTAATCTATTTTACCTCTGTAATCTGTCTCCGTTCATAGGCTTACTGAAAGCACATTACGTCAATTATTAGGCGCTTTTCTTAGGTGGTTCTAAGTTATACTAAACAGTTATATAAGGACTTGGAATTAGTGCAAAGCACAAGTAGGAGGTTAATTTGTAGGATCTTGTCTACTATAGATTTAATCGCAACGCTAATATCAAAGCCATGGGCCGTACCGTAGAGTTTAGAAGCTAGTATGCTCTAAGTAACTCTTTTGCACTTGACTAAGCTCCAATAGACGATGTTGGCCTTCTTTGTAGCATTAGCTAGTATAATAACGTAGCCAATCTGCGAAGAGAGGTCCTTATTATTAGCAAATAACGCGTCTATAAACACCAGGAGCTGTAGGGTTTTAATATCTAACTTAACAAACTTAAGGCCTCTATTGGCGTTCTTAATTTGCCAGTTTAGACGCTTATTTAACTGTTTTGCGTCTTCCTTGTTAGGGTTAATCACTTAGGCAGCAAAGGATAAATTAAATAAGGCTTCTAGCTGGCAAACTAAAGCAATATATGCACCTTTAGCGCGTTAAGTGATATACTAGTCCTTTAGAGTTAAGGTTCTTATAGCTCCTCTTAATCCTATACTCATAGCAAGCTTAGTGCTAATTATACTAAGGTTTGTGCATTGTCGTTCCTAAGTAAGCATAATGCTCCCGTTAGTTAGTAGCTGAATAACTCCACTGTTAAACTTAATGGGCGTATTAATAGTAAGTTATTCCCATTCTTTAGCTATAAACTTGGCCTTATGCAGCTCGTTTTGCTCTATATTTATAAAGGTCTTATCTACTAGGAATAGAGTATTGTTGGTTTGTAGGCCTATAATGCCAAAGGGTTTGTTGCTCTATAGGAGACAGGGGTCGTATATAGACTGGTCCATATGCAACTGTTAGATATGATGTAAGTAATATATCTTAAACTAGTGGTTACCGGCTTCTGGTACTCTATAGAGTGGTTTTATAACCTTTAAAATAGAGGCCTTGTTAATCCTAAGTTGCTTAATTAGCTTATGCGGAGGTTGTACATAGAATTCTTAATTTAGTGTGGTGGTTAATTGTATATAGGCCTGTGAAATGTCTTAGAGGTAAAGTCATGCCTGTAAAAGCTTTATGGCGGCGATATAGAGAATTAGTTATTAGCTGACTTATTAAATAGTTAGTAATTGGGTAAGAACCAGTTCCTTTTCTAAGTCGTTATAAGCTTATATAACTAGTTAGGATTTCTTAAAAGCCTTATTAGTTCCCTTGTTCTTAATCTTATTAACAAATTATAAATTAAAGAGTTATACGCCTTATAGTATGTCCGTAAGTCTTACAATCTTAAAAACTCCCTTCTTAAGTAGACCAGTAAGCTCCTTTTATTAGGAGGCACTGAATTAAGTACTAAATTAACTATCATCCTATAGGTAGATGGTGATGTCAGCCATAGCTGTAAGTAGAGGGTATTTATAAGGGCGTCCTCTACCTTATTTTAGGGGTTGTTGCTAAGCTTTAGTAGGTCTCTTTAAGACAGTCTTAGAAAGGGCTGACCTAAATGGAGGTTTAGGTAGTAATTCTGGTCTAACAATTTGCTCCTACAATTCAGTTACTTAAAGGTAGGGTTTTATGACTATAGATTAGAAGGCTATAGGTTTACTAGACAGTTTAACAGTGCATATTTCACCCTTAATAGTAAGTAAGGTAAATGGCCCGTCCTAATAGCCGCTTTAGCCAGTGTTTCCTTCTCTCTAAACCAAAACAGGCAAATTTGGTGGGAGATTATAAATCGCATTAGTATTGGGTCTATTTCGCATATTTAGCGCGTCGGCGATCTGTTATTTAGCTTGTAGCTTCTATATCTCTACCATAGCCTTTTTAATTGTGGTAGCGCGTTATATGACCATGGGGGATGGTGTATTGGATTTAACTATTTGGGGGTAGGCTCTAAAGACTAGAAGTGTGGGAACTAGTCCTCTAGGGCTAGCTAAATTATTAATTGCTTTAAACGCCATTTGGAGTCCCATCTCCTTATTAATTTTAGGGATTTTAGTTATAATAATCTGATAGGCTCGGTATAATAGACTATAGTAGCGCTCTACCATTCTAATAGAGTTATGTGCTTTGACTAGTACTCCCTTTATACTAATTCCTATAATGGTAGCGTATTGCTTGAATTCCTTACTGACGAAGTTCTTTCTGGTATTATAGGTAATTAGGTCTGGTGGCCCTAGGTAGGTGTTAATCTAGCACATCTATAGAACATCCTATATGTGTTTGGCGCTGATGTCTCGTAGCTATCTACCGGCTTAGAATCGCGTTCCTTTATCAATAATATATAGGAGGGGTAATCCGCTGATATACATAATGTTAACAATAATATTGTAGTTAAAATTAACGTTGTCTTATAGGGTAAAGCAGAATCTGCCTAGTAATTTGTTAAACTTCTGACAGTAGTGGCAGAACTTGGTTAGTTGCTTAATGGCTATTCTATCCGTTTCATGGCTAGTATAGTAGAGTAGTTTTTGCAATTTCTTAACTGAGGGATGTCCAAATTAACGATGTAGGCGCCGTAGCTCTACATCTATTAAGTAGTAGGGGTTCGCGTTAAAGAATTTAGACAGATATAACTGTAGTAATAAGCTCTATAAGAGAAATGGGTGGCCAAACCGTTACACTACTGGTACTTTTTTAGTGTAAGTGATGACAACGTTTCTAAGGTTGTTGTAGTAGATTTAGAGTCTGTTTATATCCGCTAAGTAGAGTAAGAAGGGGGTATCTATATAGACAATATAAAACTGTATCTTGCCTATAGGGGTGATGACATCCACAGTTCTAATGGAGGTAGCAATTCCAATGCCAAACTGCACGTTAACTTGTCTTTTGGTTAAGGTATTAAGTCTTATAGATTGGTCCGCGTTCTATAGTGCCTGGAATTATCTATAACCAGCCGTAGACTTCTTTAACGCACTAGTATCAATTATAATTCCCATAAATACCGTGGAAGTATAGCGTGAAGCGGCGGTTGTTATGTTGTAGTTAAATGGGTCGGTTTCCGTAGTAGGTTCTATGGAGATTGTAATAAGTAAGTGAGTGCAAGCCTTGTTGGCTAGTTCTACGCTTATAGAGGTTGCTTTGTCTATAGTAAGAGTCCTAAATAATGTAAAGTAGCAGCCGTTAGGGTCTTCTAATTCTTCCTCGCTGTTGTCGTTATTAGTGTTTTTATTAGTGTCTGTGTTTAGCACAAGAGCTTTAAAAGTCTTATTATACTTATTATTGTCGTCTCCTTTATAGTAGATAGTGTATTGTCTAAAGCATTCTTTAAAGTTACTATTACGGCCCTTGTTATTGTTAAAACGTTTTTTATACTTATCTCTAGAACGGTTCCGCTCCTCCTCTATATATTTCCATAAGCGGCAGCTCTCCTTTTAGCAAATGTAGTACTTGGCCTTTAGGGATCTAACGGTGTTTTATCTATAGGAGCGGGTTTGGTCACAGTTGTTACAAATGTCACGGCGGTATATGCGATCTGTAAAGTAGGTTTCTTAAGACAGTCTTATTAAGGCCTAGGAAGGGTGTTCCTTCTCCTATATAACTATAGAAGATTGCAACTTACTAATCAACTGGGAGAGGTCTTTAGAAGGGTTGGAAATGGCAATATGGCATACTAGTACTCCTTGGCAAGCGGTAACTAGCTTATTTATAAAGAAGAGGTCTATATAAAACTCTAGATATAATCCATGGCGATGTTTTAAGAGCTTATTAAGGAGTAGTTAGAAACTCTAATAGATTTGCTTATTAGGGTTCTTATCAATAATTCCTTAAAAGTTAGTGGCGTTCTATTTAGTAAGGTTTCTCTAATAGTACTCTAGTCCTTTAAAGAAGTAACGCATATAGTTATATACCTTAGTAAATAATCTAGTTAAAAGGCTACTATTGTAGTAGTGATCCTAAGCAAGTCCCTTTAGTATAGTTGGGAGTATAGTTATATAGCCTTTAGGAGGTAGACCAGCTCTCTTGCAGATATTATAGAAGATAGTTAACTTAAAGTTAAAGCTATTACTTACTCCATCATACTTCTGGTCATCTGTGTAGATCTTGGCAATAGTGGCTGCCTCTTTACTATATATAGGCAGGTGCATAGCAGGGTCAGTATTGGCAGTACTAGGGTGAAGATACTGGGTAGGAGGAGGATTAGGTGGGGTAGAAGCAGTTACTAAAGGGAGGGTAGAGGCAGTTACCGCAGGCAATGATTGCTAATTCTGCGTCTATAGGAGTTGAGTAAGGAGAGTAAGTAGTTAATCTTGGGTAGAGGTAGGTACGGCTTGCTATTAGGTGGCGGTTGGTGCAGTTTACTAGGGTATAGATGCAACAGCTAGTTAGGGTATTATAGGGGTAGGTATTTACGTTCTAGGTGTTGTGGCTGTAGCTATAGGCTGGATTGCAGGCGTTGGAGGTAGTAGAGGTAGTTAATGGCTTATAGGCGTCGGCACCGTATGGGAAGGTAGTAGGCTGCGGGGGGGGGTTATAGGAGCTGAAGAGGCTATAACTAATAGGGGTATAGCTTAATTTAATATTAGAGCTATTTATATTAAGTTAAGCCGTTCTTGTAGTGCCACTGTAATTATAGGGCTGACTGCCTTAAGAGCTTCTGTGATTTCCTTATCTATCCATTTATGAGGTTCTTCCTCTTAGAGGAGGTTAAATAGTGCTTCTAAGATTGAATATCTGCTATTGTGCTTTCCCACATACACTCCTCTCTTAAGTAGATGAGTGCGTAACTTTGCTCTTATATTAATTCGCATGCGTCTGAAATCTTCAGTAGTAAAGCCTTTAAATTCCTCCTTAAATACTGTCTATAATGTGTAGTCTATAAAGTTCTCCTGTGTGTGTACGTAGACCTTTATTACTACATAGTCTCCTAGCTTATCTTTAGAAGCTATAGCAGCAGTGATTCTATTACTATGCTTTGATATCTTCTTATACCACTCTATTGTAGTTGTAGGTTGAGTATCTGTAAGGTTTAAGTGGAGGTTTAAAGGTAAGGAGGTTTAAGGTTTAAGATTTGAGGTTTAGGGTGTTCTCTATAGCCTTAGGGCCTATAGAGTGTCCTTGGTTTAGGAGTTCAAGGGTTAAGGCTTAAACAGAGGTTGAGGTTAAGGTTAAGGTCGAGGGTTAAGGTTAAGGTCAAGGGTGAGGTCGAGGGTAAGGGTGTAGTTAAGGTTGAGGTTTGTGTGTACGTTCTCTACAGCTATTAGACCTGTAAAGTGTTCTTAGCAAGGCTGCTATTCTCTTAGCAATCTGCTGTATTAGCTATAAGGCCAATATATGCTCTCAAGCTTAAGTAGAAGTCGTAGTCTTCTCCTTTAATGAAACAGATAAGAACTAGGCAATTGGTGAACTGTTTCCAGTACTACTCCTTAAGCGCTAGCTATTACGTATTTCCTAATCTGTACGTCTACTAATTAGTGTTGGTATACATGCTTTAATTAACGGGCACGAATATCACTGTATGATACGTATGCGTTGTTAATTGTTGGATGATTAATTGTTTAGAAGTAAGGGGTTGCTCTAAGGTCAGGTTAACTAGCCTCGCTTTGCGGTCTCATGACCACGTCATATGACTAACATTCCGACAGGCACTTATGGCACAGTATAAATAGGGACTTAAGGCTAAAGTCTAGAACGCAATTATCCTAATAGAAGATCCGGATACTCTAAGGGAGTTAATAAACCAGTTAATAAAAATTGATAATAGGATCTATTAAAGGGAATAGGCTAAGAAGGGTTAGGATAGAGTTCCACAGTTGTATAAGGCGCAGAGTACGCAATGATAGACATAGAGTTAAAAACTATAAAATAGCGTAGAGCCAATGGACCTAAGCGGTACTAAAGAAACCCAGAAATGGGAAAAGAAACTATAGAAACCTAAAGGTTAAGGATCTAGTGATTAAAGGACCTAGGAGTAGAGGCCAAAGCAGGGATCTTAGTAATAGAAGACGTTTAGGCGGACTCTATAACAAGAAAAATAGTTTAAAGATAGGGCTTGCATAAATTATGGAAAACAAGGTCATTTCGCCAGAGACTGTAGAGGTGGTTAGAGTAACTATATAGTAAAGGGAACCCGACCAGCAGGAGACATATACGTATAGAGGGACAATGGTCCACTATAAGAAATAAAAGAGTGTTTAATTAACAGTTTCGCGTATTATTATAACAACGCATACTAAATTTATAAAGACGCTAAGTACGGCGCAAGCTATTAGCTATAGGAGCTATTATTATCTAAGTTTAAAGGAACCAACAAACCAGCTTGTAGATCGGACATTAAAGACAATAAGTTTAATATAGGCAAAGCATTTACTAATAATAAGGTAACGAAGCTAGCTTACTAGGAGCATGCAAACCTTAGAGAAGTTGAAATAGAAGTAGAAACTAAGAGGGTTTAGTAATGGGTATTATAACACCGTTAGATACGATTTCTATCATTTTATAAGATAAAAGGAGTAACGTTTAAAAGAAACTAAGTAAGTAGATAACTGCTAGTGCTAGCTTATTACTTAATAAAGGCAAAAGGCTATAGGTCCAAGATTCTTATAAAGAGATAAGGAAGGCTCTAGACTTGCTAGGTGTGATAAGAACAGCTTAAGAGCCCATAACAGACGAAAATTAGTGGGAAAGAGCAGCGACTCAGTTTAGTAACAAATAAATAAGTATAGGACGCAAGTTTAAGAACTAAGAGTTTGGGGAATAAGTAAGAATATTATTAGGTAACTAAGATTTTGAGAAATAAATAAGGGCTATAGCAGTTCTAGGTAAAAATAGTATTTAGCCTAAAGATTAAAAGGTCGATACTATAATTAAGAAGTAAGGTAACTTTAAGGATCTAGCTATAAAACGTAAAAAATAAGAAACTATAGATAGATTTAGGACAAGAATCATTATATAGTAAGAGTAAAAGCTAGACAAGAGGTTAGCTATGCTAGGTTATATAAGGGATAGAGCACCCGTATAAAGAATTATTAATAGGCTAAGTGCAGGGATACCTAGGGTAAAGTGGTTAGATAAACTAGAATAGGAAGAGGATCTAGGGATTCTAATTAGATTTAAAGAAAGATATACCAAAGGATGTTATAATACAGCAATAATAAGGTACTTTCTTATAGATAAACCATACACACTAAACCAACTGTATGGAAAGTAGTATAGACAATAAAGCAATAACAAATAGGCAGATTTCTATATGTGGCTAGATAAAAAAGTAGTCTAAGACTAACCTATTACGGAGAAACGCATGAACCACATTAAAGGAGTGTTAGTTATAATATTAAGAAACCTAGAAGAAGGATCTAGGGACTAGAGAAGCGAGCGATAAATCTTAGTACCCATAGAAGAAAGACTAACAGTTAGATTGGCTAGATAGAGGTTTAAACTTAAGAGCGAAGATGAGCTAAGAGTAGACCCAAGTTACTTAGCGCATTATATACTATTATAGATAGCTTATGTGGATGACACCTATAACATATATAGAGCACTAAAAGATAAGAACCAAAAGTACCTAGTAAGGATATATTAGGCACCAGAAGAGAAGCGGTTCAGGGATGCTAAGTATATATATAGATGGCACCTAGTAGAAGTATAAAGTTAAGGGGACTTAACACTTTAACCAGGAAGATTCCTTACGGAAGAATGCCTAGATAAATAATAGTGGTAAAAATACCCAGAGAACACTTATCTATGGTATGTAAAGGAAAAAAAACAAACTAAGTATTAGCTAAGGTTGGACTAAGTATAAGCAGGATCTAGCAGCCAACAGTTAGGAAAAGGGGAGGCGTATAAAACTAGAGGGAACTAGTGTTAGAGCCTTAGACCCTTAAAGAAATACAAGGATAATACCTAAACTTATAAGTTAAGTGGCAAGATTAGCAGTTTAAAGTATTAATAGATAGTAGAGTAATAAGGAACCACGTATTACCAAAAGTAGTAGAAAGAATGGGGTTACCATATAGACAGAAGGAACACCCATATCCACTTATAATAATTTTAGGAGATTAGATAGCCTATAAAGGAGGCGTTATTAATCTTAAAATAAGACCTATTTAGTTAACTATTAAAGGGAGACCAGTCAGAATGTCTTTTAATATCCTACCGTTAGGACAGGACGAGGCGATATTAGGAATGCCTTAGTTACAGGAGTATAATCTAAAGATTAATTGGGTTATAGGTTAGGTTAATATTAGGGATACTTAATAATGTAAGATGCGATAGCAAACCAAGTTGGTATGGTACTAAGTTAGAGTAACGTACAAAGAGACTAAGCGGGGCTTAAGTTATATACCAAAAAGATACTATAAGTATGGTAAAAAGTTATGGTTACTAGAAAGCAAACAGCTGTCAGAATATACAGTATAGGACTATAAGATAGAATTAGAAGGGGGAATAAGTCCAAAGTTCTTTCTAATCTATAAGCTTACTAAAACCGAGTTAGTAGCACTTAAAGAGTTTGTCTAGGAAAACTTACAAAAGGGATATATTAGACTATTATAGTTATTAATAGGATATCCAGTGTTGTTTATCCTAAAGAAAAACAGAAAACTTAGGATGTGCATAGATTATAGATAGTTAAACAGCATTACCAGAAAGGATAGGTATCCTTTACCCTTAATTAGCGAAATCTAAGATAGGATAGGCAACGTAAAAATCTTTATAAAAATAGATCTAAGGTGGGCGTACCATTAGATTAGGACCAAGGAAGGCAACAAATAGAAGGCAGCCTTTAGGTTAAAGGAATGACTATATAAGCCATTAGTTATGCAATTTAGGCTTATAAACGCACTAGCAACGTTCTAGAAGTAAATTAATAGTGTATTAGGAGAACACCTAGACGAGTTTGTTATAGTATATCTTAATAACATTATTATCTACTTAGAAAGTAAGGAAGAACATAAAAAACACGTTAAGTGGGTATTAAAGAGACTATAGGAAGAAAAGATACTAGTAGCAATTAAAAAATACAAGTTCTTTATAAGGAAAACTGATTTTATAGGGTTTATTATCAAACTAGGGAAAATTAGTATAGACCCAAAGAAAGTCGAAGCTATAGTGAGTTGGCAAGAACCAGAGAATATTACGCAGTTAAGGTCGTTTCTAGGGTTTTATAACTACTATAGGAGGTTTATAGCATAATAGTTAAAAAGTATCGAGCTATTTACAAGGTTAACAAAGAAGGAGGAACTATAGGTTTAGGGTAGTAAGCAGAAGAAGCTGTTCTAGGAACTTAAAGAGTTATTCACCTAAGAGCCAATCCTCAAGATCTATTAACTAAAGTTGGAAACGGTTGTTAAGACAGATGTATTAGACTTTGCACTAGGAGTATATTTACTATAGAAGCACTAGGACGCATGGCATCCAGTAGCGTACTATAGTCGGAAAATGACACCACTAGAGTTAAACTACGACATCTACAACAAGGAGTTATTAGGTATAGTTGCAGCACTTAAAAAATAGAGAGCGTTCTTATAAGGCACAGAGAAACCATTTATGGTTAAAACGGACTATAAGAACCTTACTAGATTCCTAACAACAAAGGAACTTAACCGGAGACAGGTTAGATAGGCGGAAATGCTTATAGAATACTATTTCAAAATTTAACATACCAAGGGTATAGATAATGCACGAGCAGACGCTCTAAGCAGAAAGGCTAAACTATAAAATAACAAAAAGCCGTTAGGAGCTTTGTTGCGAAAGAATTAAGACGGATTAATTAGGTATAATTATCTAAAGATTATAGCAACCAAAGAAAGTCAGATCCATAAATCACTAAAAAGTGATTGGATATAGAAGATCTAAGAAGCACAGGCGAAGGATCTAGACTCAAAGCAATATAAGAATAGAGAAGCAACGTATATACCTAAGTCTATTACAGAAGAATTTGTTAAGGAATTCCATAAGGGAATAATATAAGGATACAACGGGTCTATAGGACTAGTATTAAGACTTTAGGAGGAGTACATTGTTTAAGGAATCTAGGGATTAGCAAGACAAGTTATAAAAGAATATCTAGATTACTAAAGAAACAAACCAACGAGGTATAAGCTATATGGAGGGCTATAACCTGTTAAGACACTAGAAAGACCATAGGAGGTTATATTATAGGACTTTATTATCAAGTTACTAAAGTTAAAAGATCCTATTATAGGATAAGATCATAACGTGATTTTAGTAATAGTAGACAAGCTAATAAAGTAGGGATACTTTATAGCATGCACTAAAGAGATATTAGTAGAAGACGTCGCTAGAATCTATATAAAGGAAGTATTCACAAGACATAAAGCACTAAATAAAGTCATATTGGATAGAGATCTAAGATTTATAGCAGCGTTTTAGGAAGTGTTTCTAGCAGAATAGAAAGTTCGCGTAGTAACCTCTATAGTATATTATCCACAGACGGACGGATAAACAGAAAGACTAAACTAGACACTAGAATAGTATCTAAGGCATTATATTAATTACGCACAGAACAATTGGGTATCGTTATTACCAGTTATACAGTTTGCATACAATGCAACACCATAAGAAGAAATGGGGACATTACCATTTAAGGCGAATTACGGGTATAAGCCAAGAACGTCGTTATCGCTACGTTAAGTAAAGAAAACGAGTAGCACAGCTAAGCAAAGAATGGAGATATTAATAAACCTTTATGCAGACCTCATGGAAACAGCCCAGTTAGTACAGCAAAGGATAAAAAAGTACTATAATGCTAAAAGATCTGAGGGACCAGATCTAAAGGAGGGAGATAAAGTGTGGCTACTATACAAAAATTTCAAGAGTCAACAACTAAGCAAGAAGTTAGACTATGTTAGACTAGGACCTTTTAAAGTTAAGTAAAGAATTTTATTAGTTATATATAAATTAAACTTACTAGCCAAAATAAAGATCTACCCTATATAATATATCGCAATGCTAGAACTAGTATACGGAGATATTAAGCCACCAGTCTATAAGGCAGACATGTATAGAGGGTAAGAAGAAGATAAATAGCAAGTTTTAAAGATTATTAGTTACAAGGACGTAGATAACAAAATATAGTATAAAGTAAAGTAGATAGGCTATAGTAAGACTACCTAGAAACCACTAAGTAACCTAGAGAACGCTATAGGAAAGGTATAGGAGTATTAGAAGAAAGCAGGTTAGGTAGTATTAATAAGAAAGGATTGCTAAAAAATAAGTTACCTAAGGGGGACCTAAGAGGAGCAATTGCTAAGCTACTTAGAGTTATTTCCCTTATAGGAGAAGAGCTAGTCCTTTTATTACCTAGCTTAGACAGACCCTATTAAACTAGTTTCCACTCCTTATAACGAACCTTCTTATATACATATTTAAGGCGTTAAAGACAAGCATAAGCCAGACGTTAAGCTTTAAGGATATATACAGACTTTTTGGAAATACGTTAAACCTTAAACAGTGTAGAGGCTAGTTTACCGTTAAGTTTCTTAGCAGTAGATTAAATATAAGACCCTATAATAAGTTACTTAGGGAACCTAAAGACTGTTAAGAGTTATAGGACGCGTATACTTAGCGTTAGAGATAGAGCGAACGTCGTAAGATAATTAAACGTTTGCTTTAGTGCACTCTAAACAAGAGGACGGTTGTTAAGATAAAGGGCTTACTAACGCAATACAGACTAACCCCTCTTTTACACAGTAAGAGTATGGAGACGGCATTATCTCACCTAAAGACAAGATTATAGCAACAGTGTAAGACCGGCGAGCTATAGAAGAAAAAGAAGATGCTTTAGGTATAATAAGTAAGGATATTAACTAGACTAATTAAACGGACATCACACCTCTAGTAGACAACTTGGAGATGTTAGGAATCTTTAAGAACAAAGATAAAGAGGAGGAAGATAGTGTTACAAACAGCTTAAGTACAATATTATAACTACTTGGAGAAGAGTCGGAGGAAGCTAGTTAGTTAATATAGGTACGGTCCAGAATAGATCTAGTGGAACCATATAACAAGGAATAGTAGCTAAGGTTATATAACGTGATCTATATAATCTGTGTAATCTATATAATCTATAATAGAGTAGACAGAGCATACGTACCTTATAGAGCGAAGGGATTTCTTAGGCGTATAGTTATATATTTAAAGGACCACAGTTCCTACCCAGATAGTTCTCTCTTCGTAGTAAATCTTAGAATACAATTAGAGTTAATCTGTTAGGCAACTACTCCACTAGTTATTATTACGTTGTTAAACTGTTCTTACCTACATACCTAGCCCAATAATAGGACCCACTGTAGTTCCTACTACAAGGTTCCGTTACAGTAATCCATCTCCCCGCCTTTTAGAACTCGCCTATACAGCGCCTATAAGGCGCCTGCGAGTCACCTATAGTACTCTACTACCTTACTTTTTAACCTCCTTAGGAACCACTACTGCTATAATAAGCCTACGGACGCGCTAGTATCGCGAACTTAACTCTACTACTATAGAGTTATCAGGGGGCGCCTAGTGCTTACCCCTTTACCTTCTATTACTATTTCCTTTGCGACCCAAAACTGGTCTAGTACATTTTGGCTAATAAGCCATTGGGTAACCGCCTTAAGACCTTTTTATATTAAGAATAGTGTATTATAGTTCTCTATGCTAGCTACTAAGAGCATTACTTCTTAGTTGGTGTATAAGGGGCATATTACAAACAGCTTAAGTACAATATTATAACTACTTGGGGAAGAGTCAGCGGAAGCTAGTTAGTTAATACAGGCACGGTCCAAGATGGATCCGGTGGAACTATATAACAAGGAATAGTAGCTAAGGTCACGTAATATAATCTATATAATCTGTATAATTTATATAATCCGCAACAGAGTAGACAGAGCACACGTACCTTATAGAGCAAAGGGATTTCTTAGGAGTATAGTTGTATATTTAAAGGACCACTGTCCCTACCCAGATAGTTCTCTCTTTATAGTAAATCTTAGAATATAATTGGAGTTAATCTGTTAGGCAACTACTCCACCAGTTATTATTATATTATTAACTTCTTATTTACCTACACACCTAGCCCAATAATAGGACCCACTGTAGTTCCTGCTATAAGGTTCCGTTACACATTCACTACCTAGTTATAGTATTAATAAAGTCAAACAATATGCCACCCAAAGCACTAGTTGCGATGCTATTAACGGCAACAACTACCTTAGGATTAGGAGACACTAGTATAGTAAATACGGACTTATAAGTGGTTACAAGAGGTTAGTTACAGGAAATAGTTAATTGCTTATTAGATAATAATAGGATACTTAAGGAACGCATTAATAGAATTAGAGCAGTAAAGGTTAAGTTACCGTTAATCAAACGATTCTTAGGAGAAAGGTTAAAACTTAAAGAATTCCTTACACAAATGCACTTTAAGGTTATATAGGAGGGAGCAAAGTTAGCTATACCTATAGATTAAGTAGCGTATATAGGATTGTTCTTAACAGAAAGAGCACTAAAATGGTTTAAATCTTACCTTATAGAAATATAAATTAGTAGTATAACAACTACTAACTAAAACGTATAATTTATGTTTACCAGTTGGAATGGGTTTATAGAAAGACTAACATAGATATTTAGAGACCTAAAAGCGTTAACTATAGCGGAACGGAAGCTTTAAAACTTAGTATAACGTTCTTTAGTAATTAAGTACACAACACAATTTCAGACACTTATAATGTAGGTTAAGTAGAACAACAATACGCTTATAGCATAGTATAAACAGGGACTTAAGGCTAAAGTCCAGGACGTAATTATCCTAATAGAAGATACGGAAAGTCTATAAGATTTAATAGATTAGTTAATAAAGATCAATAATAGGATCTATTAAAGGGAACAAGCTAAGAAAGGGTAAGATAGAGTTCCACAGTTATATAAGGCGCAGAGTATATATTAATAGACATAGAGCCAAAAACTATGGAATAGCGCAGAGCTAATAAACCTAAGCGGTACTAAAGAATCTAAAAGATAGATAAAGAAACCATAGAAACCTAGAGGTTAAGGATTAAATAATTATAGGACTAGGGAGCAAAGGCTAAACCAGGGATCTTAGTAGTAGAAGATGTTTAGGCGGACTCCATAATAAGAAAAATAGTTTAAAAATAGAGCTTATATAAATTACGGAAAACAAAGTCATTTCGCTAAAGACTATAAAGGTAGTTAGAGTAACCACGTGGTAAAGGGTACTAGGTTATTAGAGTACAATAACGCAGATATAGGGATGTTACGCGGGACCAAGGAGTGTTTAATTATAATAACGCATACTAAATTTATAAAGACGCTAAGTATAGCGTAAGCTATTGGCCGCAAGAGCCAGAGTTAAGAGGACTTAAAGGAACTAGAGAGTTAGATAAAGAATAGAATTAACTCTATAAGCTAGATTAAGATATTAAAGCAATATACAGACAAAGATTAGTAATAATAATAATAGAGTTAGAGTACTTATTAATTAATAGCAATAAGGAAGAAAAAGAGGCTAACTAGGAGTACTTATACCTTAATAACGCAATAAAAGCAGAGACTAAAACCACTATAGAACGCGGATTAGTAACGGGTATTATAATACCATTAAATACGGCATCCATTACTTTATAAGATGGAAGGAGCAATATCCAGAAACAATTAAGCAAGTAGACGACTACTAGTGCTAACTCACCACTTATAAAAGGCAAAAAGCTATAGGTCTAAGATTCTTATAAAGAGATAAGAAAAGCTCTAGACCTATAGGATATAATAAGAATAGCTTAAGAACCCATAACAAATAAAAACCAATGGGAAAGAGTAGTAACTTAGTTTAGTAACAAATAAATAAGTACAGGACGTAAGTTTAAAAACTATAAGTTTAGGGAATAAATAAGAACGTTATGAGGAAGCCAAGATTTTAAGAAATAAATAAGGACTATAACAATTCTAGGTAAACACGGTGTTTAGCCTAAAGATTAAAAAGTCAATACTAAAATTAAGAAGTAAGACGACTTCAAGGATCTAGCTACAAGACGCAGAAAACAGAAAACTATAAATAAGTTTAGGCAAAGAATTATCGTATAGTAAGAGCAAAAGCTAGACAAGAGGTTAGCTATACCAGGTTATATAAGGGACAGAGCACCTATATAAAGAGTTACTAATAGGCCTAGTGCAGGGACGCCTAGAGCAAAGTAGTTGGACAAACTAGAACAAGAAGAAGACCTAGATATTTTAGTTAGGTTTAAAGAAAGACACACCAAAGAATATCACAACGCAGCAATAATAAGGTACTTTTTTATAGATAGACTATATATACTAAACCAGTTATACAGAAAGTGGTATAGGTAATAACACAACAACAAATAGGAAGACTTTTATATATAGCTAGACAAAAAAGTTGTCTAAAACCAACCTATTACGGAAAAACATATAAGTCACATTAAAGGAGCATTAATTATAATGTTAAGGAACCTAGAAGAGAGATCTAGGGACTAGAAAGAAAAATAACAAATCTTAATACCTATAGCGGAAATACCAGTAGTTAGGTTAACTAGGTATTAGTTTAAACTTAAGGATAAAGATAAGCTAAGAGTTAACCTAAGTTACCTAGCGCATTATACGTTATTATAAATAGCTTATGTGGATGATATATGTAATATGCATAGGGCACTAAAAAACAAAAACCGGAAATACCTAGTAAGGATATATTAGGCATTAGAGGAAAAACGGTTTAGAGACGCCAAGTATATACATAGATAGCACCTAGTAGAAGTATAGAGTTAAAGGGACCTAACGCTTTAACCCAGAAGATTCCTTATAGAAGAATACTTAAATAGATAACAGTGGTAGGACTGCTTAGAGAATACTTATCTATAGCATATAGAGGAAAAGAAATAAACTAAGTATTAGCTAAAAGTAGACTAAGTATAAACAGGATCTAGTAGCCAATAGTTAGGAAAAGGGGAGGCCTACGGAACTAGAGGGAACTAGTAGTAGAGCCTTAAACCCTTAAAGGAATTTAAGGACAATACCTAAACTTATAAGTTAAGTGGCAAGATTAGCAGTTTAAGGCACTAATAGATAGTGGAGTAATAAGAAACCATATATTACTAGTAGTAGTAGAAAGGATAGGGTTACTATATAGACAAAAGGAACACCTATATCCACTTATAACAATTTTAGAAGATTAGATAGCCTATAGAGGAGGTGTTATTAATCTTAAGATAGGACCTATTTAGTTAACTATTAAAGAGAGACCAGTTAAAATGTCTTTTAATATCTTACTATTAGGAAAAGATAAGGCGATACTAGGAATGCCTTAATTATAGAAATATAATCTAAAGGTTAATTGGGTTATAGGTTAAGTTAATATTAGAGATACTTAATAACGTAAAGTGTGGCAGTAAACTAAGTTGGTATAGTACTAAGTCGGAGCAATATATAAAGAGACTAAGTAAGGCTTAAGTTATATACTAAAGAGATACCACAAGTATGGTAAAAAGTTATAGTCAGTAGAAAGTAAAAAGCTATTAGAGTATATAGCATGGGACTATAAAATAGAGTTAGAAGAAGGAATAAGTCTAAAGTTCTTTCTAACCTATAAGCTTACTAAAACAGAGTTAGTAGCACTTAAGGAGTTTATCTAGGAGAACTTACAAAAGGGATATATTAGACCATTATAGTCGTTAGTAGGATATCTAGTACTGTTTATCCCAAAGAAAAACGGAAAACTTAGAATATGCATTAACTATAGATAGTTAAACAGCATTACTAGAAAGGATAGGTATCCTTTACCCTTAATTAGCAAAATCTAAGATAGAATAGGCAACGCAAAGATCTTTATAAAGATAGATTTAAGATAGGCGTACTATTAGATTAGGATTAAGGAAGGCAATAAATAAAAGGCAGCCTTTAGGTTAAAAGAAGGACTATACAAGCCGTTAGTTATATAGTTTAGGCTTATAAACGCACTAGTAACGTTCTAAAAACAAATTAATAGTATATTAGGAGAACACCTTAATAAGTTTGTTATAGTATACCTTAATAATATTATTATCTACTTAGAAAATAAGAAAGAATATAAAGAACACGTTAAGTAGGTCTTAAAGAGACTATAAGAAGAACAGATGCTAGTAGCAATTAAAAAATGCGAGTTCTTTATAAAAAAGACCGATTTTATAGAATTTATTATTAAGCTAGGAAGAATCAGTATGGACCTAAAGAAAGTTAAAGCTATAGTAAGTTAGCAAGAACTAGAGAACGTTATACAGTTAAGGTTATTCCTAGGGTCTTATAACTACTATAGGAGGTTTATAGTATAGTAGTTAAAGAGTATTAAGCCATTTATAAGGCTAACCAAGAAAGAGGAACTGTAGGTATAGGAAAATAAGTAAAAGAGGTTGTTTAAGAAACTTAAGGAGTTATTTACCTAAGAACTAGTCCTTAAGATCTATTAACTAAAGCTAAAGACGGTTGTTAAAATAGATATATTAGACTTTACACTAGAAGCATATTTACTATTATAGGAGGGTACGGTCTCTCTTAGATAGGAAGTCACGGTGTAGTTAATTAGTCAGTCAGTTGTAATCAGGCAGTAGGGAAGCGGTCAGTAAGAATAGAAGAAAAGAGTATATTAAAGAGAAACTGTGTGTTTATTAGCCCTATTGGAGTTATTAAAGACTCTAGGGCCGCAGACCAATCTATATATCTACGGAAGGCCTATGCTCTCCCAAAACTATACCCAAACTAGATATTAAATCCAGTGGTCCAATTTACCCCACTATATACCTCCCCCACCCAAGTCGTTGTCCCCTAACGACCTCTAAAACTCCAAAACTCCCTATCTTTAAAATAAAGGTGCAGTAGGTGACCGCATGCGTTCCTTACCCTTGCCACGAACCTAAGACGGCAAAAGAGGAGACTCTATTCTGGTTAAATAAAACCGCTCCCATCCGCCTAGCTAAGCAGTACAAGACGTATTAGACTAACGGCTTTTAGATAACATAGCTCTTTTGCGCCCTTCCACCTGCTCAGTTCTGTCCTATAATTCTTTAGGTAACTCCGTATAACTCTATCCTTCTGTAACAATAGGGGGCACTCTGCTTGGATCTACCGCAACAGTTAAGGGGTTAATTCTATTGTTAACGCAGTAGAAGTATAAGCGACTATTAAAGTGCTTTATTTTAGTTGCATATATAAGTTAAAACGCATCCTTGTAGTTCTTGACAGCCTTTAAACGATAAGAATGTATCCATTTTATAACTTTGTGCCTATTACCAGCAAGAAGCAGATCGCGATCTTAGATTACCACTAGAGAATCCCATTATCATTTACCTAGAAGGGCGTCAGACAAGGCACTGGCAGCAGTAAGCTTAACTACAGTAGGGAAGCGATATGGGATTACGCTATAGAGATTAGCATGTCTAGATAGCGTGCGGGGCGGCGCTTTTAAGTCTTAATAAGCATCTGCCAGCTCTACCCAGGTTCCTCCTTCCATAACCTTAAGGTTATTATAATCGTCCTAAATGCTAATAAACTATAGCAGTATTGTCCACTAGGTCCTAGTCAAAGGTCCTTTAGCCCCATAAGGAAGGTAAGGTATAGTTATATACACACCTCCTTTCTTATACGGCTAAGCCACCTAGTTAGTCACATATTTTTCTACGTCTTTAGTGGTCCAGTCTTGATTTAAAATCTTATATATAAATCCATCACCCTTAGTTAATCCTTACGCTTTAAGATCTACCCACTATGATTCTAAGTAATGATGTATACTAGGCAGGATGATTATACAATTGTCCTCAGTCTTGTTATCTAGAGAAATGCCTCCTTAAATTATATCAGCACCGCGTCCGCTCTCTATAAGAGAAGGAATGTTTACATTAATATAGCAGAAAGCTGTAGAGTCTCCCTTAACCGCGAACTTCGCATAATAAGGATAAGAGATAAGTCGCCACTAGCTATTAGGCCTAAGAGCGCAATAGAGACAGTAGTACTTAGGATCCTATCTTATTAGCTACTAGCAGAGACTATAAACCATCGTTTTTAACTAGCCATAATTTGGCCGCCTATTGATTAGACGCTGATAATAGTGGTATATACGCATTTCCTTATTAATTATTGCTGAGATACTAGAATCCTATTACCATCCAAACACGTTTAAAATTATGGATCCTTTTTACTATTATATATCTTGGTTGTCTGGTAACAGTATCTAATTAAGCAAAGCCTCTCTATTATAAAAAAACCTTAGTACTAAGTTATAAACGAACTTATATAGTCCTAAGGAGTTAGACGGAACTAGAGGTCTATGAGCTTTTCTAAACCAGGAGTATATAGTTAGATCCGTTTTTATGGTCCTAAGTTAATTGCAAGCGTAGTATATCAACCGGAGTCTATAATATAGTGCGGCATAGTTCAGACCCTTTATCGCCAAACCCACACGTCCTTTTATGGCTTGCGTATATATCTAGCAGACCTTATATATCTCTAAATTAGAACCAGCTGCCCTATACCAGCTGCGCAAGAGCTTTATAACCTTAGTTAATTTGATTTTAGTAGTTCAGTTTAGGGACACTTTAAGATAAGCTAGTATGTTATCTTTGCAGTCACACCCTCGTTTTAAACGGAGTATCGCTATAGTATCTGCGGTCTCCTTAATATACTCCTCATTATCTCTAGGCTCAATAACGTTTTTATTAAATATTAATTCTACTCCTAGCCCTTCTACTTCCGGGTAAGCAACCGTCAGCCCTCTCCTTAGATTCCTTCTTAAAGAAGATACTAGCAGCTATAGGGGCAAGCTAACAGGCGTTCTAGCTGCAAGGATACTTTTGTCTATAGAAGACAAAAGCAAGTCAACTAATATAGGTAATCCTTATTAAGACGGGCTTGGTATAATACTAACGCCTCCTCCTTAAACAGGTGTTAACAGCTAAAAGGCTAATAGATTTATTACGTCAGAAGTATATTATAAATGTGTTTATAGTATAAGAGCTAAGCTCTCTCCTACTTGCCTAATTCCAATATTGGTAACCTTTGGTTCTATAGTAGTCAGTCTTCCACTTTTTAGCAGTAGGTTTTTACTTAGAATAAGAAAGCTAGTTAAGTGTCTTTCTAAGCTATACTTATTTACTACCTAGTCTAATATTGCCCTTCCTAATATCCTAGGCGCGAGCGCAAAATCAGTTAGCTATAGTTAAGTAGTATTCTTAATACCGCGTCCTAGATAATTAAGCCTCTTAACTAGGGCCTCATTAACTCGCGACATCACTTTATAAAGTAGGTAGTCGGTAAGCTTTCGGGCGGCAAAAAGGAAGTAATAGGATACTACGTGTTTAAGTGGCCCATTAAGAATACCTTGTCCCTAGGCCTTTTAGATGGTTTCTCTGGCCTCATTATACTAATTTCTTTAATTCTTTGCCATCTTACTAATATTAGAGATGTCTTTAAAGATTAATAAAAACATGTCCTTTCCTAAAGATGCTTATAGCCCATTATTATTGCCAACAAAATTAACTACTATACTAGCAGCATCTGCGTAGTTCTCTCAGGAGAGCAGAATCTCGTTATAGATTTGGATAAGCACAGCCTAATACCTATTAACTATAAAGCCTCTAACCTCTATAAGGACGTCACTAATCTGTCGCTTAACTCCTTTATATAGTACCAGCGGTCTGCTTAATAAAGACATAATAAGTATGCTATTATCAATTCTGCTTAGTTTATGCTTTAGCTAATTATAACTGTCTTTAAGGTTTATTAAGGGCGAAAAGGTAAAGTTCTTAATAGGGTTTCCTAATCTAAATAGTCTACCAAATTTGGTGGCGGTATGGAGTTCTGCTAGCTCTAATCGCTAAATAGACTAATTATAATTTTCCATCCCCAGGATGGAAAATCGCTATTGGCTTAGTAAAGGCGGTGAGCGGAACTAATATCTTTGCAGTGAACAAATCTAGATAGTTATATATAAACATTCTTCTGCCCTTACCTTACTATCAAACGCATTGGATTCCTATAACTAAAAAAAGCAAATAAGAAAGCGTAATAGAAAGAGCTTTAGGAAATATAGCGAATAAACAGATTGCGCAGTTATTATCTATGTCCCCTCCCCTACCTTAGAACTTGACTGTCCCCTAGTTAAATGTTTTGTACTTAGTTCTGTTAAACAATCCTTCTAAAACACACACTTCTTAAACTACGCGGCGTTGTAATACTGGTGGATTTTATATAATATCTTCCTTAGGTTCTGGCTCTGCTATTATTTTTTATAGCATAGTTCCGCCTAACTGGTTAAGCCGGTCCCCCTAACAGACTTTAGATACCTATTATTAATAGAACTTCTTTAATCTATTCCCTAGAGTTTGGTCGCGGAACAATATACCATTAAGATCCTCAATTAAATACCATCCCTTATGCGGGTAACTCTTATATACACGGAACAGGCCCAGCCACTTTAAATTCAACTTATAACTACTAAAATAATCTTACTTAAGCTGCGTATTATAGAGCATAACTATATCTCTAACCTTAAATCCGTCCTAGCGAATGCGATAGGTGTTGTTAAAATACTCTTTATTTACCGTTCTTAGCTGTCTTATACGCGCAATAGCTTCTTGTACATCCACATCTCTTTAGTTAAACTGCTTTACACAAAGCACTAGTAGCTCTACGGTAGTCCGGACTATTTCCTAAGGTAGCGTCTACCAGGTTGGTATGTAGAGTTTAATAGAAAGAATATGCTTATATCCATATATAACTCTTGCTGGTGTTATTCCTGTAGACCACTTAACAGTCGTTCTATCTGCCTATAAGACGGTATAAAGATTGTCCAGCTATACGCCATCTATCTTTGCCAAAGCGTCTATTATAGGCTTATAGCCCCGCTCTATTAAACCTTGCCCCTATGGGTAATATGTAGAAGCCACAACCCTTTTAATGTTATAGAGCTCTATAAGCGTAGCAGTAATATCAGCATTCTCTCCTCTACTATCTATAAAGAGCTGTCTAAACACTCCCCATTAGCAGATAACATCTTTGTAGAGAAACTTCGCTATACTTTTTATATCTTTCTTTTAAAGGGCCCAAGCTTCCACCTATCCAGATATATATTCTCAAGCAATAGCCAGGTACCGGAATCTAAGACGGTTTAGCGGCATAAATATAATATCCACCGTTACTTGTTACCATAAGGTAAACTCCTATATAGGGTACATTACTTCTTCTTTCTATCCTAACTGTTGTTCCTAGCACTATAGGTATAATTTAACATGCCATAATATCTAATCCCATAGTCCTGGCCACTAATATTAATTTAAGACCCTCTAGTATATTCCCTCCCATCTATAATATCCACTCCAGTTATAAAGGCTCTTAATAATTTCTTACTAAGTAGTCTCGTCATTAACTACCCTCCGCATTGGCACATTCTTAGACTGTTAGCGGAAGAGTTATTAATTACGCACTAGAAACTTTAGCGTATACCTTTTAAACTTTTTAAATTCCTTAGTATTTATTTCTTCTAGATATTATAAGGTTACTAGCCATTTTGCAACCTTCTAAGATTCCTCTAAATATAAGTCGTCTAGTAGCAGATCTGCTTCTATTTTAAGAGGGCTAGCTATATATTCCAAGGCACTTAGCTTACAGTTAATAAACTCTTTAATATCCTCAGTTGGCTCATCAGGTTGTTCGCCATTAGGCAGCCATTATAAAAGCCTATTAACTAGGCTATTCTTCTTCCCTAGCACGTGTCTAACATTAAAGTCCCACAGCTAGATCTATACTAGCCATCTTATTATTAAGGCTCTAGGTAAATCAATAGCAGTATAATTTAGTTATATAACTAAGGTGTTTATATCCGTCTCAACTATAAAGCAAACGCCGTATAGGTATACACAACACTTCTTTAGTGCATATAGTAACGCCTAATACTTAAGCTTTCCTAAGTTATATTTCTGTTCCGCTTAAAACCAGATGCCGCTCTTATATTAATATAGGTGATAATAACCTTGCATATCTAGTTATATAAGGCCGCACCCCCATCCATTCTTGCATCTGTTAACGGTAAGAACAATTAGCCTAGCCCCCTTACTATAATCCAGTTGAACCAATATAGGTGCAGTAGTAATGGCATACTTCAGAGTCTTTATAGCGGTGATCTGCTCTATGCCCCATACAAACGGAACGTTTACTTATAGCAGTTAGAAGATTGGCTCTGCCTTAATTATAAAGTCTTCCACCTATATTTAGTAATACACAACAACTCCTAGAAATGCTTGGGCGGATATAACATCTTTATAGTCTCTCCAGTAAACGATCTTTACGACCTTTAACTCCTCCAGATATCATCCCTTGCCATTACAGTAGTAACCAACCACTATAATCTCATCTTTGCAGAAATAAGACTTTGCGCTTAAGATTATATATCTAGCTCGTTCTAAATCTACAAGCACTCCGTCTAGCCATATAATATATTCTAGAATGTATCTACGCATGCCTAGAAGACTCTCTTCTCTATTATACACTATCTGTGGGCCTTTTACTGTAATATTATCCAGAAACGGCAAGGCATAGTATAGGATGTGTTATTTTAGGATCTTAGTAATTATTCTTACAAACTAGGCTACTAAATTCGTGCCTCCTATAGGTACCGTCGTTTATTATAGAAGCCCTAGAGGTATTACAAAAGCTATTAGGTTCCTGCTTTCTATATTAAGCTCCAGTTAGTTATAGCCAAAAAAGAAGTCCACTAGAGATATAACCTTACACCCTATAAACTCCTTAGAAAACTCATCAGTATATAGTGGCAGATTTGCGTCCCTAATAGTCACTTAGTTAATATTCATTGCTACGTTAATTAGTTGGTACTTCTTATATTCCTTCTTACTTATAAAAAACTATAGATTCCTATATAGACTTTTGTAATATTCCAGAGTCCCTTAAGCTAGTTATTCTTATAACATACTTATCACTTCTCCTCGCAGGGCCCTTAGTACAGGAAAGTTTAGTACTTGCTATACTTTATACGGCACAGTCTTAATCTTTAATAGTAGAGTTATATCTCTGCTAACATAACCCATCTCAGAGAACTCCCATGCCAGCGTCTCTTCTTGGTTAAACAGTATGGCCTTAAAGATCTCTTGTTCTCTTGGCTGAATGTCCCCTATAATTATACGCTCTAATCATTCTGGCTTTAGTCGTGCACTATAGGCCAGCTTAGTATATCGCGGCTTAAGGAAATAATTATACGGACTAAAAGGCAACCCTTGGATTAATGCCTTCTATCTACACAAGGCTACCTCTTGCTATTCTATTATACCTTCTATAACTATTCTATCTGGTACTAATAAATTAACCAGGTGGACCTTATCTGCCTTTTATTTATACGCAGTTGCTACATTTATGGTGTTTTGTTGGGCCTTGCTCTAGTAGCTTTCTATTTACATTATAAATAAATCCGTTGTCTTTAATATTCGATATATAAGGGACCCAGCCTTTATTTTAAATACTGGCTTCCGATTCTTTCTTAAGTGTTTCTTTAAAACTTTCTTTAATATTTTGCTGTCAAGCTCTCTCTATCTAATATTATGGTCTTCTTTCTGCTAATAGCTCTGTCTAGCAGATATCCAAAACGGCAAGCGTCTGTGTTGGAGCCGTACCTTATTTCCCTCCTCTTCAATCTCAACGTCCTCCTTATCCTAATGCGCCAGGTTATAAGTAACCCTGGATACAATCCTAGTGGTCGTACCAGTTATACGTTTCCCGAACTGTTATCTATGCTAATGCCTTTATCTAGTTTAAAGAACATCGCGTCCTTATAGAATATTAAGAACCTTGTTTTAACTCTACTATCTTCTAATTAAATAAGGCAAGATACCTAACCTATTACGGTGCGTTTTGTTGCCAGTTTAGCCCTTACTAACTATAGCTTACTAAGTATCACCTTATATAACATTTCTCCTACAGCAATAAACATTATAGATATTAAGACGTTACCTATTACTATGGGGACCGCATGCACCAATCCAATAAACTTAGACTGAGTCCTATTAGCAGACATTAGACGTGCACCTTGTAGTTATAGAGGCAGACTTAATATTAGTAAGCTATATTATAGAGCCACGCTTTTCTTAATAAGGTTAAGCTCTGCTCCAAAGTCAATTAAGCATTTAGCCCTTCCGTCTCCTATCCGCGCTTCTACTTTTAGGCATTATCTTTAAAACTAGACAAATTCTGCTTCTTATTTAATCTGGTCTACTTTAGCAGTTATTAAGCCAGCCTAACTAGCATAAAACGCCAGGTGTGCTAACAATATAGATGCCTTAACGTCCTCTTGCTTCTATTAGTAAGGCTCCACAAGGGGTAGCGGGAGAGGCTTAAAGAATAGCCTTATGACCTTAGGTATATATACAAGGCAGTCACCAACCATAACTTTAATAGTTTTTGATAAAATCTTATCCGCTATTACAGCTGGGCTTAGGACGTTTCCCTTTAGTATATCCATCATCCTAACTGGCTTTAGTTGTGGTGCTTTAGCTATCGTTATCACATCCACTATTTGCTCTATCTGTCTTAGCTATTCAGTATAGTCCATTTCATTAATCTTATTATTGCTTAACGGTAGTTAAGGAGCTTGCTGCTAGGGCTATGGTGTGATTTAAATATGTCCTCCTAGTTATATATTTTAAACTACTGCCGGTTGCTAACCAGATGGTTTTAAAGGCGGTTTTATCACTCTTACTTCCCCTTACGGTTTCCTAAGATTATATAACCGTGGCGTAGGCTGTGACTGGGTTGTGGCTCCTACTAAATTAACGTATATTAACTCCACTTGGTATACATCCTCCTAAGACTTGCTAAGTTCTTCCTTACTTTTAGCGTCGCTTTCTTCTACGAGCTCTACTAAAGCTGCCTTTAGTTAGACGCCTATTACTAGAGCATTAGGATCAATATTCACGTTCTACTTTAGCTAGTCTTTAAGGAACTCGATCCGATTATTACTTAGCAAATATAAAATTATATTTCCTAGGCGCTCTTGTGTTCTAGCATAGATTTAGTTATTCTTATTTATATATAGGAAACCACAACGAACCAATTCCTAGAGCTGTGGATACTAATTAATAAAACGGTAGAAACCCCCGCGTCTATAACACGTCTAAGCTTGTACTGGGTATATACTAAAGTTTCCCGGCCCTCTATACCTTCCTAGGCCTAGCTTATATTGTTCTCATAGCGCTCCCTTAAAGGGCGGCTGCGGTCTGTTATTATTTAGTGCCAATTGTGGGCCTATTTGTTCTTGCCGTACTAACGCCCTATTTAAAAGCTGCGTGTACTATATTAGATCTTGGCGAATCCTGTCTAGGAATAGCATTAAAGATACAATACCCGCTAATTTAACCATCCTAAGATTAAGCTTCCGGAGTTAATCGGTAAGTCTCTCTAGCTTAGGGTCTATTTCCTAAGTCGTTTAATAGGTACCTACCGACTTACTTAGCGGAGAGACTATAGGCGGTTAAAGAGCAGTATCTCTTTAGTTAGTTACGGCTAGTTGCTAATTACGGAATTATCCAACTAGCTAATAAAGGCCTTGCTCCTTAGAATTTATTATTAATAACTAATCTACGCCTTTATACAAATTAAGCCTGTCTTCTATAGCTCTCCTTATTAGATGGAAGTTAAAAGACTCTCGTCTATCCAGGTCGGCTCCTGTTTTAGTCATAGCATATCTTTAATATTTAAATGGGAGTCCCCTTGCGAACTAGTACCCTCGATTATAGTTTTCCAAATTACCAGCCTTGGTAACCTTTTAGGAGATTAACGTGAACTACCTATAGTATTTACGTATACTGCTAGGTGGATTGTTCCTATATTGCAGTATATAAGCTTCCAAGAATTCTACTGTTTTGACTTATTAAAAGTAGTTACTTCTTTAGTAGTCTGTCCTAAGCTTCCTTATAAGTTCCGTCTAATTGCTAATTATAAACTTAGGTAGGCTTTGGATCCATATCCCTATCTAATAGTTATAATACTCTGGAAGTCCTTAATGCTTCTCATTGTCTGTAATATAATATTGGATATATAGTCGCTCATACTGTTTAACAAATTGCGACACATTTTGTCCTGTAAAGTAAGGGGTCCTGGGAGTTCCTAGAGCCGGCATAGGCTGGGCCATAATATATACCTTATCTCGTTCCATTAGTGGTCTAGTAGGATGCGGCGGACCTATAGATTCTCTAGGGACAGGTAGGTAGACCTTATAACCCTTATCCTCTATCTGTTAAGAGTTGTTGATCCCTAATATTATAGGAGTTGGGGTTGGTATCGCATCCCTTAGTTTAGAAGAGACTCGCGGTTTAATAGGCTGCTTACTTTCCTCTCCCCTTCTAGCACTTTTACTGTTATTATAGAATGGACCTAACATCCCTAATAATCCCTTTACTAGTGCTGTTGCTATTGTTCCTATAAATTTAAAGGTAGCTCCTATAAACGCGAAAATAATTGTATAGACCGTTACAAATATAGTAAATGAAATGCAGAAGACTTTTTTCTACTATTCCTAGCGTACTATAGTCCTTTCTTTTATCCTCCGTCTTGCTGCGCTACGCACTCGCATTCCAATCGCTGTTCTCCAACAACTGTTCCTATACGGAGACCGACCGTTCCCGTACAAAGACCGAAAGTGTCGTTGGTTTATTCCTATGGTGGTGGCTGCGCACCGGTCGCTAATATGCCCGTGCTTCTCTGTCTCCCTTTCCACGCGTCCTTTTTCTGTCCATTAGTTCTTTCGCAGTTCCAGATCGTTCCTATACGTCTTCTATGTATGTAGCACTAGACTTCTAATCTAAAGAGCTTACCATCGTCCCCACGTAGAATGCCATAAAATATATAGGAGGGTACGGTCTCTCTTAGATAGGAAGTTACGGTATAGTCAGTTAGTCAGTCAGTCATAATCAGGCAGTAAGAAAGCAGTCAGTAAGAATAAAAGAAAGAGTGTATTAAAGAGAAACTGTGTGTCTGTTGGCTTTGTTAGAGTTATTAAAGACTTTAGGGCCGCAGACCAATCTATATATCCACAGAAGGCCTATGCTCTCCCGAAACTATACCCAAACTAGATATTAAATCCAGTGGTCCAATTTACCCTACCACACTATAAAAGCATTAGGACGTATGGCATCTAGTAGCGTATTATAGTTAAAAGATAACACTACTAGAACTAAACTATAATATCTATAACAAAGAGTTATTAGGTATAGTTGCAGTATTAAAGGAATAGAGAGCATTCTTATAAGGTATAGAGAAACCATTTATAGTTAAAATAGACTATAAGAACCTTATAGGATTCCTAATAATAAAGAAACTTAATTAAAGACAGGTTAGATAGGCGGAAATGCTTATAAAATACTATTTTAAGATTTAGTATACTAAGGGCACAGACAATGCACAAGTGGATGCTTTAAGTAAGAAAGCTAAACTATAAAATAACAAAAAGCTATTAGGGGCTTTACTATAAAAAAATTAAGATAGATTAATTAGGTATAATTACCTAAAAATTATAGTAACTAGAGAAGGTTAGATCTATAAATTACTAAAGAGTAATTAGATATAGAAGATCTAAGAAGTATAGGTAGAGGATCTAAATATAGAATAGTATAAAAACAGAGAAGTAACCTATGTTCTAAGGTCTATTATAAAAGAGTTTATTAAGTTATTCTATAAGGGACTAACTTAAGGACATAACGGAGCTATAGGCTTAGTATTAAGACTTTAAAAAGAGTATATTATTTAAGAAATCTAGGGGCTAGCGAGACAAGTTATAAGAGAATATCCAAATTACCAAAGAAATAAACCAATAAGGCATAAGCTATACGGAAGGCTACAACCTATTAAAATACTAGAGAGACTATAGGAGGTTATATTATAAGACTTTATTGTTAAGTTACTAAAGTTAAAAGATCCTATTATAGGACAAGATTACAATGCAATCTTAGTAATAGTGGACAAGCTTATAAAGTGGGCGTACTTTATAGTATATATAGAAGAAGTGTCAGCAAAGGATATTACTAAAATCTATATTAAGAAAGTGTTTGTAAGACACAGAGCACTAAGTAAGATAGTATTAAATAGAGATTTAAGATTCATAGCAGCATTCTAAAAGGTATTTTTGGCGGAATAAGGAGTTTGCGTAGCAACCTTAACAGCGTATTATCCGCAGACGGACGGATAAATAGAAAGATTAAACTAGACACTAGAATAGTATCTAAGGCACTATATTAATTATATACAAAACAATTAGGTATTATTACTACTAGTTATATAGTTTGCATACAATACAACACCATAAAAAGGAACGGGAATGTTACCGTTTAAGGCAAATTATAGGTATAAGCCAAGGTCATTATTATTACTACATTAAGTAAAGAAAACGAGTAGCACAGCTAAGCAAAGAATAGAGACTTTAATAAATCTTTATATAGACCTTAAAGAAACAGCAAAACTAGTACAAGAACGAATAAAAAGGTACTATAATGCTAAGAGATCTAAGGGACCAGATTTTAAGGAGGGAGATAAAGTATAGCTACTATACAAAAATTTCAAGAATTAATAACTAAGTAAGAAGTTAGACTATATTAGACTAGGACCTTTTAAAATTACGTAAAGAATTTTATTAGTTATATATAAGCTAAACCTACTAGCTAAAATAAGAATTTACCCTATACAGTATATTATAATACTAGAACTAGCATACAGGAATGTTAAGTCACTAGTCTATAAGGCAGACATATATAGAGAGCAAAAAGAAGACAAATAGCAAGTTTTAAAGATTATTAGTTACAAGGACGTAGATAACAAAACATAGTACGAAGTAAAGTAAATAGGCTATAGTAAGACTACCTAGGAACTACTAAGCAACCTAAAAAACGCTATAGGAAAGGTATAAGAGTATTAAAAAAAAGCAGGTCAGGCAGCATTAACAAAGAAGGATTACCAAAAAATAAGTTACCTAAGGGGGACCTAAGAGGAGCAACTGCTAAGCTACTTAGAGTTGTTTCCCTCGCAAGAGGAAAGTCCGTTCTTTTGTCGCCCAGCTTAGACAAACCCTATTAAATAAGTTTCTACTCCTTAGAACGAACCTTCTCACAAACCTTCTTAAGACGGGTTAACTGAGTAAAGGCAGCCTGCTAAACCTTAAAGGAGCGACATTAAGCCTTAAGGGCTAGAGCAGTCTCTTCTAAAGACCAGTAGAGTTTAGCGCGAGCAGCGGCTAGCTCTAACTCAAGCTTCTTAGCGGCAGATTAAACACAAACCCCTATAATAAGTTACTTAGGGAACTTAAAGACTATTAAGAGTTATAGAACGCGCATACTTAGCGTTAAAGATAGAGCGAATATCGTAAGATAAATAGACGTTTGCTTTGGTACACTCTAAACAGAAAGAGAGTTATTAAGAGAATAGGGTCACTATCGTAACATATACTAACCCTACCTTAGAACACTAAGAACACAGAGACGGCATTATCTTACCAAGAGATAGTATTACAGCAACGGTACAAGACTGATAAGCTGTAGAAGAAGAAGAAGAAGCTTTAGGTATAATAAGTAAGGATATTAACCAGATTAATTAAACGGATATTATACCTCTAGTAGACGACTTGAAGATATTAGGAATCTTTAAGGATAAAGATAAAGAGGAGGGAGATAGTGTTACAAACAACTTAAGTACAATATTATAACTACTTAGGGAAGAGTCGGCGAAAGCTAGTTAGTTAATATAGGCACAGTCCAGAATAGATCCGGTGGAACTATATAATAAGGAATAGTAGCCGAGGTCACGTAATGTAATCTATATAATCTGTAACAGAGCAGATAGAGCATACGTACCTCACAGAGCAAAGGGATTTCTTAGGAGTATGGTTGTGTATTTAAAGGACCACTGTCCCTACCCAGATAGTTCTCTCTTCGTAGTGAATCTTAGAATATAATTAGAGTTAATCTATTAGGCAACCACTCTACTAGTTATTATTACGTTGTTAACTTCTTGTTTACCTATATACCTAGCCCAATAATAGGACCCACCGTAGTTCCTGCTACAAGGTTCCATTATAGGGCATAGTAGTATTATATATTTTGGTATCTGTCTTAGCTAGCTATATTTGCATCTTAGGCTACCTACTGGGACACCTACCCAGTAGAGCCAATCTTTTAGTCCTATTATTCCTGTTCTTAGGAGTATTGCTATTATATTTTCTGCCTTTATTAGGCCTTTTTAGAGCCCTTAGGTGTTTACCCTCTATAGTATTAACTATACTACAGCCTAGGTTCCTCTTGCCTAAGACAGCCTCTATACCTTTAACTCCTATACGCCTCTCCAGTATTAGTCTAACCAGTATTGTATTGCGGTAGATGGTTTCCTAGTACTCTTTTATGCTCTACTTTAGCTCCTTTTTCTCTCTTACTATTATCTTTACTAGTCTTTTACGCGTCTCCCTTTCTCCTCTATATAGGCCTAGGCCCTAACACAATACCATTCTTCTTCTACTTTTTCTACCTGTTTCTCTAATATATCTTCCCTACTTTGGGATTGTTGGTTAGCTCTCTTATAGGGCACCCTAGGGTCTCTCTATAGTTTATTTAGGCGTGACTTAATATACTTTATAATACTAGAGTTACGCTCCTTTTACACCCTTTATATTATAGCAGCTTTAATATATAATTATAGGGGGGGGATATTAGCTTCCTTCTTAAGTAATGCTATAGCCATTCGCTTATACCCGCCTATTATACTCTAAGGGCAGGCTATTTAGACCTTTTAAAGTGGTTTAAGGAGTGCTTTAAAGGGGCCTTTCTCGGTTTCTCCTATGGCCCAAATACTGGATCTATACATTATGGTTAGCCAGACAACTACTATATATAATAGGCGTGACCTCTAAAAGCATAGGCCCCACATAGAATTAATAATTCTGGATATTATAATATACTGCGCTTGGCCCTTATAGGCCGTTTATAACGTATATACACTCCACCAGAGCTTACTATCTACCTATACTCCTAGTACCCTTAGAGCTTAAACTAGTTAGCCCCTAAAGCCTTAGATATAGATTATATGCTAGAAATCTGCAGATTGGTTGCGTTTTCTTATAAAATAGATTAGCTAGTATTTCTCTAGTAAAAATTAGACTCTATATCGTCTTGCCTATTCTATATAGGTGTTATAGGCTTTCTCTAGTGTTCTACAGTTCTCTGCGGCTAATAGCCTATATATAATTAGGTTTGTATTATTAACAAAGCCTATCCCCTAGGTCGCCCCTTCCTTAAAGGACTTAAGTAGGTTGCTTATAAAGAAAAGAAAGAGTATGGGTAAAAGGGGTAATTCTTATAGTATTCCTATTATAACTATAATAGAGGGGCTCTAGTATCCGCTAAAGACTAGCAACGTTTCTTTCTAGCCTATAAACCCTTAAACAAATTATATAATCCGTTTTAGGAAGCCCTTTGCCCTAAGGATATATAGGAGGCGCTTATAGGGTACGTTATTATAGGCACCACTAATATCTAGGCTAAGTATTAATACTATAAAGTCCCTTTGCATCACCTATGCAGATTTAATGGTGGCGGCGAGTAACGTAAGTGCTAATAGTGTTAAGCGGTTCTTTCTTGCCCCTATTTAACTTTGTGGTAGTAGGGCGTGTTCCTTAGCCATGTCTACTATATAGTCCGCTATTACCCTTTCTAGAATCTTGCTAAGGGTGTTTTCTAAGGCAATAGGGCGGTAGCTTCCTAGGATTAAGTAGTCTGCTTTACCTTCTTTTTATAGAATAACTGTTATTATAGACTTTCTAAGTTACGGGTAGTAGCCTATAGCAAAGTATACTCTAGCTATATCTGCAAGCTAAGGTGCTATAAGTGGTCTACAGGTCTTTAAGGCCTTATTTAGTATCCCATCTAGTCCTAATACTATATTATTTAAAAGGCGGCTAATAGTTCTGGCCATTTCCTCTATTGTTATATTGCTGTTAACCCACAGGCAAGTCACCAGTGTTTTACCCGTAATGTTACTAAGGTCTGCTAGAGCTGGTTAGGGGAAGAACCTTTCTATAAAGATCTTTACCTTCTTATTATTATTATTAGTGGCCTGTAACTCCCCTACTCTTCGTAGGGGTGGTGGGTATAGGTCTTCTGCTAGGTGCCTTACCTTTTTCTTTACCCATTTTACTGTGGCCCAGAGGCCCTTATTATAGGGGAGGCTTAGGTTAGAAGTATACTTGTTTATAAACCGTCTGCAGTTGTTCCTTGCTTCTTTTTTTAGGGTATTCTTTAACTAGTTTCTTATATCTTTATATTATCTCTTATCTGTTAGGAATAAGGCAAGCGGTCGTCACGTATCATCGCGGCACTAGCGTGGCGAGGAGCCTTAAGCTCTTCGCCCTTCCTCGTTCTAATACAATCATGCATTATTAAAAACAACGTCACTATCCTACTTAAGTAGTACTGGTGATTTACCCTATGTTACCAACACTGATTAGTGGTTGAATACACAACTACAAAATAGCAAGGTTTTTAACAGAAGAGACAGTCTCGTATAGGGGTGCCATATACGCTTATATGGAATGGATCCCGGCGATACTGTACTACCTTAAACTTGCAGAAAACTAGTAATAGAAGTGTTACTAAGTACTAGGAGATACCAAGTTACATCTATTACGTAGAACAACTACGTTTACGAAGATTTGGTTGAGTACTTTAGGTCAGAAGTGTTACTAAACCTAGGGTCCCAAGTTAAAGTCCAAAACGCGTCAAATAATATCTCAAATTGCCTACCTCTTAACAGTAAACCTACGAGAATCTATAAAACCGAAAACCCTACCTACCTTTAATCTATTATGGCGTTAACCTACCTAAAGAAGTATGAGGAAGATATTAACCCTATAAACGCTAAGTAAAAGGACCTAAACGGATTCTTATTATACCATATAGTACACTATATAGACAGCGAATACAACAACACTATACTATGGTATTGCATAAAGGAGGACTTTGTTAGATAGATAAAGGAAATATAGGCTCTTGCAAACAAGCTTATTATATAAAACTTCCGTAACTTCCTTTAGGAGAATAGAGTATTTGTCCCTATAGATAGAAGCGCTATTAGAGACAATATTTAGGAGCAAGTTATTAACATAAAAGAAGAGCATGAATGGACTCCATAAGAGATTAAGCACCAACTACGCACTATAAAGAAGCTCAACTCACGATAGAATCCGAATAATATACTAATAGAGACACGTTTAAATTCTATTGCTTTAGGCACAAGTTCTTACGTTCTATACCCATTACTTCTATTATTTTCAGCTCCCTAGGATCTACTAATTTAACCTATAACTTTAACTACTAAATAAGAGCAAGCGCAAGATCCCCTTACTTCGCGATTTAATAACCTTTAAACTCTATTACAGTAAGATTAGGTACCACACCGTACTCCATTAAGATCTATATCTCCACTGCAGCCTATAAAGTAATCCCCACCTTAATCTCTAATGCAATTTTAACGTGGCCTAATACCACTTAGAGGCACCTTAAAAATGCTTATAAAGCTTATAAAGCTCTATTTAGACTAGGAGAAGAGGTTTAGCAGGGAACTATATAATATCCTTAATTCAAAGCTATGTATCTTCTATAACTGTTGCTAGAAGGTTAGACTAGAACCTAACTAATATTATAACGCTTATTCTGTTATACTTAAGGGCCGCACCAGTACCTTCTATTATAATTATTTGGTAGGAAAAGGATATGATTTTAACTAAATAATATATAAGATAAGATGCCACTTTAAAACAGAAGAGAATAAGCAGCAGTATATATTAGAGTGGAGAGAGACTATCTTTCTAAAAATTATTGCTATAAACCTAGATGCCTCTTAACTTAATTGTCTTTAAAAGCTCTTTAACCAACTTTAGATAATTTAGTATAGTTTATCCAAATTATATTAAAAGGACTTTAGTCTACGCGATTAAGTTATTAGCGCATGCTAAGGTATTAAAGAATATAATCTTACTCTCTTTAATCCTGCAAATACTTATAAAGGAGTATATGCTTAATTAAGATCCTCTATTAGCACTGCTCTGCGCTCTTAAGAGGTACAGCAATTTAATACCTAACCCTAACCTACTTTAATCGACCCAGCTGACCAATACGATTATAACTGGACTAATTAAACATATAGTGGCCGGGGTAGGGGATATGGCAGAGGGTACAATTAATATTAACTATAAAGTAATTATAGAGGTCCTTATAGAGGTTTATCTTAAAATAATTAATAGAAGAAATGCTACGTTTATAAGAAGCCAAATTGCTAGTTAACTAGGCACCCTCTTAATAGATAAAAGGAGGCATATAATAAGTTTCGCCAGAGCGCATAAAACGTTAGAAATTATAAGGTTACTATAGCCTACTTCCAAAGCTTCCTGGTTTAATATAAAGGCGAAGAAGATCTTAAGGGTAAGGTTAATAAGGCTAAACAGCTCCTTATGGATATAGAAATTAAGGACTACTCTCCTAACTAATACTTTACTAAGTATAGTAAGGTAAATAGCACACAAACCGTTGCTGTTCTTAATAACCAATCTACGCTCCATTCTGTTATAAAGTTAGATATCTTTAATAAGCTAAAGGAAAGTTCCGCGTTCTCCTTTAATAACAGATACTCGGCGAACGTCTTTTATAGTATTATGCCAGATACTGGAGCCGCAGGAGTATCTATAGCAGGAGAACCTTAAGTTTAAGCTCTTCAGCAGCTTAATAGCTCTATTTAGATCAACCAATCAACGGCAGGCCAACATATAATTTGCTTTGGCAAGGGTACTATAATCTCTCTTAGCACAATTAAAGTCCAAACCCTATTAGGATATATTACTTTCTATATTATTCCCGTAAACACCCCATTTCTATTCTGCATCCAAGATATAGATAAGTTAGGCATTAAGCTTAATAACCTTAAGAATATGCTTGTTTAGGGAGATAATCGGGTGCCCGTTATACGTAAGTAGGGTTACCCTTAGTTACTCCTTTAACAGCCAGAAAGAAGCGTTACTTAGAGCCATTTAACTAAGTTAAAGTTACGTTAACTATACCATCGCTTTAGTCACCTATTAGTTTATAAATTACTTAGGGTTCTTTAGTAAGTAGGTTATAAAGTTAAGGCTAAGACAATTAAGCATTTTATAAAGTACTGCTATTACTACTAAATGAACCAGAAGTCCCCTAGCCAATTTAAATTCACCCTTAAAGATAACTACGACTTTAACTTCTATATTATTATTAACATTATATATCTTAGCGGCAAGCTAGTACTCCAAGTTGTTAACCTCTTAACCTCTTTCTAAGCTGCACGTTTCCTAAAGAATATGTCAGCTAGGAACGTATAGGATACTCTTTAATTATACTAGATTAATGTCTACCTAGGACCCCCTAATTAAGTTATTTATAATATAAAAAGGAACTTCTTATCTGTAGAGTTTTGGTAATAGGTAAAGGCAATAGAAATTAAGGTTAAGAAAGTCCCTATTAAGGCACACAATAGTGTTAAAAAAGTAGAACAATATTATACGCCATTACACTAAGCATATAAGATTATTTCTTTAAAACTAGAGGGCGCTAGCAAAGAGCTTATCTTATAGATAGCTATTAAGACTATTAACAATTCCGCTGGCCTAGATAGGCTTATAACTATATTATTAGTCTTTAGCGCCTACCCTTAAATAACTAATAATTCTCTACTATCTCCATCTATTATATAACGAGCTAAGGCTATCTATAAGGTAATAAAGGAGGTATGCCGTATCTACGCTACGCGCCAGGTCAATAACGTATTAAAAATAAGAAATGGTCTAAATACCTTAATAATAATAGATCTGCCACTCCAATCTAAAGTACGGGTATAAGGTAAGAAGGGAGGCTAGTTAGGCCTATATAAACTTATTGTAATTAATAGTTAAACTTACACTCTTTAGATGCCCTATAGACCCACTTAATTCCGCTTAACTATTATTAAGCCCTACTATAGGGACGACAGTTTTAAGCCTTTATAAGATGCTATAAAGGATACCCTAAAGGAGAACTATAATTAATATACTTTAGAAGGCGACTACAATTCTAATATAATTATAGTAGATGTGCCGTAATTACGACGCAGTAGAGGTCGCCTAAAAGGATTACAAAATTGCTAACATCTTATTAATTTTAAAGAGCAATTTATTGCCGCTATTAAGAGTAGAGTTAAGTTATTAATGGCCTTTATAACAGCTAAAGAGAAGGTGGACTTTAAGCTTACAAAACAACTCTAAAAGGAAGGCCGTATTATAACTCTAGGAGCCCCTTTTCAAGCATCTAATAAGCAGGAAATTAATGGTCTTATTACAAGAGGAGTCTTTAAGTTTAAGAAATATAACCCTACTAAGTTTAATAGAGTTCGCATATTTAAGTTAAGAATAGTTAATAAGATTAAAGGTAAAGCTACTAATACCCCATTTAAAAAGTTAAGGCTAGTTATTTAAGGCTATAATAATAATAATAAGGAAGTAATCCTTATATAATCCCCTATAATTTAATAAGCTAGTTAGTAAGTTATTATTACGCTAGCTTCCTCCTTAATAAAGAATAGAATAGCGGTTTATTTGTAAAATATTACTTAGGCCTATACCCAATTAAAAACGCGCCTTTAGCGTTTAATACTAGCATACCTTTTAAAGCAAATTCGCCACTAATATCTTAAAGATATTGTTTGTATCAACTTAATAATACAAGTAAGTTATATCCCGGGGCACGAAATACGTATAGTATCGTATACTCTTTGGGATGGTGGTGACTATCAATTCTATTGAGGTAGACTACGTGGTCTATATACTGACGCACCTCCCCCCTGATTAGTTAGTGCTTCAGGGGTGCACCAGACGCGTAAGCGGGTGGTTAGTACACCGAACGCGTAAACGCGTACTCGGCGTACCAAATGCGTAAGCACGCGGTTAGTACGACAGGTGCTGTAATTATACACTAGCAGTACTTGGAAAATGAAACCACTTATATATGGCCTCCATAATTGCCTTAATAGAACCATAAAACACATAAGAAAATACATAGGAAATCCCTCCTAAGGTGCCTTCTGGGTTGCCTTCCAAATAGTACTCCAGTCTGGCCGTAAGTCCTGCTTACGGTCCGTAAAGTGAACTATACGGCCTTTTAACGGGCCGTAAATGTACCGTACGGCCTTCCGACGGGCCGTAACTGAACCGTAAATGTTCCGTTAGTCTCGCTCTACCCATTCTGTAACCTTTAGGTTGAGCTTGTTTGTGTTAATTAGGGTTTTAAGAGCTTAACACGGCTTTGCCTTAGTCATAGCGTCTACTGGGTTATCTCCGCTGCTGATCTATTTAACCTCCGTAATCTCGCGTCGTTTATAGGCCTAACGCAAGCACATTAGGTCAACCATAAGCCTCTTCTCCTATGTCGTGCCTAGTTTGACTAGACAGTCGTAGAGGGACTTTAAATCGGTGTATAAAACCAGGGGTAGCTGCTCCAATTATAGGATCTTCTGGATCGTTGATTTAATTACGGCTGCTATATTAAAGCCATAGGCTAGTGCATATAGTTCAGAAGCTAGTACACTACGGGTTACTTGCTTACATTTAATTAAAGACCAATACAGTATATTTACGTCTTAATTATAGTCCGTAAGTACAATTATAAAGCCAATTTGCGATAACAGGTCCCTATTATTAGCAAAGGAGGCGTCCGTAAATACCATTACGCTAATAGAATTTAGGTCTAGCGGTATAAAAGTAAGTCCTCTTATCGCATTATTAATCTGCCATTAAATGCGCTTATTAAGCTGCTTAATATTTTCTTCTTGCGGATCTACTGCCTAGGCCGCAAAGGACAAGTTATAGGCAGATTTGGGTTGGCAGACTATAGCAATATAGGCGCCTCTTACACGCTATACAGCGTATTAGTCCTTCGTATTTACGGTCTTATAGGTCTCTCCGCGGGAACTAGTAAGGTCTGTAGGCTTTACTATAACAAGCTTTAGGTTTTAAGCTTAGCGTTCCTAGGTCAGCTAGATTAAGTTGCCCTTTTATATAATTAAGCCTCCGTTGAACTTAATTAGAGTCTACTTAGTTAACTACTCTTACGGCTTTACCAGGAACTTAGCTTCTTGCAGTTTAGTCTCTTTAGCATCCGCAAATGTCCAGTCTGCTAAAAAAAGGGTATTGTCTATTTAGAGTCCAACAATACCAAGGCCGTTTAATAGGGTGTATAGGAGGCAAGGGTTATAGGTCAACTACTCCATCTTAAGTTTACGGACGTGGTGTTAGTGGTATATCTTAAACTAATGGTTTCCAGCTTCTGGCACTCTGTAGAGTGGTTTTATAACCCATAAAATTGTTCCTGGTTGCAAATTAAGCTCTAACGGTGGTCGTATAAAGATGTCCCTACTTAGATAGGTATTGGATTGTACATAGGCTTATAAGATATCCCATAGGTAAAGAGCTACGGGTTTACTTTGCTATAGGCTAGACATAAGTACAAGTATAATCCATTGGCTAACTTGTTAAATTATAGGCGATTGCGTAAGGACTAAGTCCTTTCCCTAGTCGTTATAAGCTTATATAACGAGCCTTGACTTTTTAAAGGCTTTATTAGTACTAGGGTGCTTAATTTTATTAACAAAGCGCGAGTTAAATATACGGACGCCTTACAGGACGTCTTTCTCCATTATAACCGCAAAGACGCCCTTTTTAAGTAGTCCGTTAATCTCTTTACGTCGTAAGTCCGTAAAAGGGGTTTCCTATACTAGAACTAATATATCCGTAGGGGGAGATTGCCTTGCGGATATACCTGCGGAGGTTAGGTAATTCTCCATTATAAAGTTCTTATAGGGGCGTCCTCGGCCACGCTTTACGGCAGGTTTAGTAGGTTTAGTGGGTTTCTAGGGGACTTCTGGAGTAGGTAGAGGTGCTTCTAGTTTATTTAGTTCGGCGGGTGCTTCCAGTTCATCTAGTTCAACGTTATGGGTGTTTTTGGGCCGAAAGTAGGGTTTTACAGACGTGCTTCTAAAGCTTGTTGGTCCGCTAGGGAGCTATACACAGTAGGTCTCGTCTTCTACGGCCAATAGACGGTAAGGTCCAGTCTAATTACCGCTTTCACGCCACACAAGGACTTCAGAATTAAGCAGAAGGTTGTGTACTAAGGTCGTATTAGGTCCGTTACAGTAGTGCAGAGCGTTATTAACAGTTTGTTTAGCCCGTAATTTAACTATTTCGGCCATTGCCTTCCGTACAGTCCTTTGCGAAATATCGTGGACTCAGGCCGGAGTAAGCCCGCGCACCACCCACCACCAAACTTTGTATGGAAATTGATGGAATTAATTATTCTTACCTACCCACGCCTTTAAACCTCGCTATCGCTACCCAAAATCGTGCTCTAGTCTAACCGGATTAGACAATTTGTATAGAGTAGTTATTATTTACCTATAGATTCGGCCGTACGCGTATCAGCTCATGCCAATAAGCGCCAGAGACGTAAACGTACATTATCCAACACCTTACCGCCGCCGCGGGCCTCCAAGAGAGCTCTAAAAAAGACACAGCGTCGCCCAGCACGGCGTCGTACGCCGCCGCTAGCGCTGCAGCCACCGTCACCGTTATTTATACACTCGTCGCCGCCGTTATTAGCACAGCCGGATACTATAGAGGAGGAGAATAACAACGAGGAGGAGAATAACGACGAGGAGGACGAGGACAAGGACGAGGGGGAGGAGGACAAGGAGGAGGAGAAGGACAAGGAGAAGGAGGAGGAGGAGGAGGAGGAGGATCAAACGTTGCTGCCACCAGTTCCTGTCAGCTTTATAAGTCGTTGGAAGGCAGTATCTAGAAGGGAGGCCTTACCTAGTACGATGTCTTCAAAGTACGACACTAAGAACCTCCTTTATAGCTCAATTAAGCGCTAGCGCGATAGTGTAATTACAAGGTGCTTACCACGGATCTTTAACGTTAATCGCCTTAAAGCGGCTGCCTTATATAAGAGGCAATTAAAGGCTAATAACTTCCTTTATAAGGTTAACGATCGCACCAACCTCTATTAAGTACTCAAGCTATTAAGGGACCTCCATAAGCAGCATCCAACAAAGTTATTATACTTAGATCTTACCTTATACTTAACTAAGGAACGGCCTCTAGAAACACTAGTACCATCACCAGCGCCTCTCTCTAGTCAAACAGTAAGATCTAGTAGACAAACTACCACCTAGATCCAAGAGGCCAATCTCCCAAATATCATTACCGCTGAGGAAGCTACTAGAAATAGGGTCCCTGCTCTAGCAAGCAAATAGCCTTGCGTTAATTCATACTACTTAAACAAAGGAGGTACCTGCTAGTAAAATAGGCGTTAAGGTGAAGCTAATTATATTAAGCATCACTATCCCGTTAACACTTATATTCTTTAACGGTAGAGTAGAGAGATCCAAAGCGACGTTTTAACGGTTAAGGAGCTATCACAGAATATTATTTACTAGCTATCAGCTTAGAAGATAAGGCGGCAGCTCCTAAAGAATAAGGAACCAGAGGCTAAGAATAACTCACTAGCAGACCAAGTCAAGGACCTAGTTCAGCTAATTACTGTTAAAGAGTTGCAAGCAATATAGCGTCTAGATTATTAGCAGCAGCTAGGTCAACCTCTACCTTAACCTCTACCTCCTTCTAGTATTGAGCCACCTCCTAATTCAAGCCCAGTGCGTTCGGAAACAAACCACTATAAGATTCTCTCACAGTTCTTTAACTGGCTAATAGCTCAGCTAAGCCACTTTAATAAGCGCCAGAAGAGTATCCTACAGCCAATTAAGTATACTTTAATAGCGGATGATTAGGATATTAATAGGATAAGATCTCCAAAGAATATAACAATAGAACTCTAGAAGGAGTATAGGTTTCCAGTTAGTACGCTGTCACGGATTAGAGAGAAGGTAGCAGAGTTTAAACACCAAAGGACAGCCTATCGCGAGTAGAGAAATATATTATAGAAAGCTTTAATCTACTATATAGCCAGCCTTCTTAAAATGTGCCTCTACATATACTCCACAAGCTTAACTAATTACAAACTCTAGAAATCTATCAAAGCTCTCAAACTTAGACGCCAGCGTGTAGTTTCTCCTTATCCAAGTTTTTAAATCCTTAAACGTTACCTCAATTGGATTAAAATCTGGTAAATATAGTAATAGGAATTCAAGTATAACACCCACCCACTTATAGAGCTCTTAAAGTCGTGCTAATTTATAGATAGATGCATTATCTAATATAATAATCAAACGCGGCCCTAGGTACGGCGTATAATTTAGTAGCACCTAGTACTCCACAAAATCTTCAAAAAGCTTGCTAGTAAAAGCTCCTTAGAAGATAAGATAGCTTATATAGCCCTTAAGCGTTAACGCCGGTAGTATGCTCCATCGTTTAGATCTTTTATATGGTATTAACACCTCACAGTCTATCCCTCTTAATAACTAGCCCCGTTTTCAATCACCAGTCCTTTTATTTAAAGCCGATTCGTCAAGGAAGACAAGCTAGTCAGCAAGCCATTATTTCTGCCTGCCCTGCCAGGTAGTGCGGAGGGGTATACTCTACTAGGCGGCACGCTTAGAGATTATCTTTCTAGACCACTAAGCGGCCTCAAGAACACGGCAAATGGTGTATATAGAGGTTTAGATATCGAATTCGTCAAAGAGGAAGTCTTACATCTCGTTAAGGTAGGCAGTAGGCCTGTTGCTAAGGTACTCAAGCAGTCTCTATACAGTAGGAACGTCAGCAAACCTCAACACTATGCCAAGACTACTTACCAGCTTTTAATACTCTAGTAGAGCGCTCAGTCTACCTAATTTAACACTAGGTGGAGTATATGGCTGACCCCAGAGGTCCCAATTCAATTGGAGCTTGTAAACAGTCATCTTTAAGAGCTTCAAGGCTGCTGCTATTTTAGGTACATCCTCATTAAGGTCAAGACAAAGTTTTATTTGGTTTATAACCTCAATTGGGAGGCGCCGGCCCATTATAGTAGTGTAAGTAGGTAGAAATAATCAATTCCATTAATTTCCATACAAAATTTGGTGGTGGGTGGTGCGCGGGCTTACTCCGGCCCAAGTCCACGATATTTCGCAAAGGACTGTATCCTTAGGTAGGCTCCGTAAACCAAGAGGGTAGGTACCAGTCCATTAGGGCCAGCGGTGTTATTAACGGCTTTTATAGCCATCTATAAAGCCAGTTCTTTTTAGATGTCCTTGCACTTGTCTATAATAATCTAATAAGCTCTCTATAGGGCTAGGTAAGCTTATTTAACAAGCCTAATAGACTAGTACGCCTTAACTAGAACAGCTTTTGTTAAAATAGCCATGGCCATAGCATACTGTTGGAATTCCTTGCTAATAAAGTTCCTTTTAGCGTCGTAGGTAATGTACTTAGGGGGTCTAACGTATATGTCAATCCAGCAGGTCCGTAAAATATCCCAAGTGTATTTTGCAGATATATTTTGCAACTAACAGGTGGTTTAATAGCAGGTTGCCTCGTCAATTATATATAATACTAGACTGCCGTTAATGTACATAATATCCATATACACTAAGTGGTTAAAGTTAAGGTCCTTATAAAGGGTGAACTTAAATCGGCCTAGGGAACGTCCGTATTTCTAGCAGAAAGAGCAGTATTTGGTTAGGTAGTTAATTGCCTTCCTATTAACATCATCGTGTCTAGAGCGTTCAAGGACTCTATATAGCTTTTCGGCTAATGGGTGGCCGAAACGGCGGTACAGGCAGTGGATTTCAGTACTAGTAAGGTAGCACGGGTTATAGTTAAAAGATTCCTCAATATAGGTCTGTAAAGTCTCTCCCTATATAAGGAACGGGTGTCTAAATTGTTATATAATTGGTAGGGTAGCATGCTTGCTTCCTAGGGCAGTTGCGGGGCCAATTAAGGTGTTTATAACGTTGTTATAGTAAACCTATAACCTGTCTATATCCGCAAGGCAGAGTAGGAAAGGGGTATCTGCTTTTACTATATGGAAGTTAACTGGGCCAATTGGAGTCTTAACTTTAACTAATCCAATTAATACGGTTAAGCCAATGCCGAATTAGACGTTTACGGCCCCAGTTTACATAGTATCAATATCCGTATTGTCATTTGTAGTGGTCTTATATACAAGGTATTATCCGTAACCTATAGTAGACTTCTTAGAGGCACCTATATCAATCATAACGCCATAGAATTCTTTAGGGGTGTAGCGTTCTGTGGTAATATATGCAAATAGGTCCTGTTTACGGTCCGTAACGTCTATAACGGGTCCAATGGGTGTGCTTACAGGCTAGTTTTCAGGTGCAATTAAGTGTACAAAGGAGCGGTTAACTAATACGGTTATAGTATCAAAGGCTTAGCTGTCCGTAAAAGGTCCAAAAGTAGTTAGGAACGTCTCTAAGGTCTCCTGTTCCTAAGTATCCAAGTTAAAGTCAATTATAAGGGCTTTTATTAACTTATCAAGAGACTCCTCTACTTCCTCTCCTTCATACTCTAAAATGAACTGGTTAATATAGCTATTAAGTCTCTTCCTAGACTTGTCACGTTCTTCCTAGGTATGCCTTATAGACCAACATCCTTCTGTTAGATAATCTGTATTCTCTAAAGGCGTAGGTCACGTGCACGAGTCACGTGCACGGAGCATATGCATTGTAAAATCTCTTCGTAGCTCGAAGCTCTAGGGCCCCTAAGACACGTCACTTAAGACACAATACTAGATTATTAATAAACTCATCTATTTGAACTTCGTGACAGTTATAAGCCTGGTCTGCCGACTCAAGAAGCTAGTCAGCTATTACTCAATTATTTGAAGAAATTCTACCTCATTGTCAGACTCTGACACCTTATCGTTAAGGACGCAGACTCTGACAGAAATCCTACCTTAAGTGTTATAGGACGATTCTGACACGAACCTTCCACAAGATTCCACGAGATTCTACGAGATTCCATATTAATCGTCACAGGATAACCCTAATAACAAGGACGATCCTAATGATAAGGACGATCCTAACAACAAAATACCATCACAATTTCTCCTTTGCCTATCAGTAAAATGACTCCACTGACATTAAGTTCGTCAACCACAATCATTCTCAATAAACTAGAAGACTAGGAGCAATAGATCTAGCAACTATAAGCCCTTATAGACAAACAAATTTGGGCCCACGTTAACCCAAACAATGCAGCACCTTAATGAGCTCTACTACAAGAACCAGCCTATCCAGAAGTTACTAATTTTAATGAGAATGCAACCTTATATACACAGCTCTTAACAAATCAACAGAAAGCGTATAAGAATAGCAGACAATACTATAACTAAAACATAAAGTACTTCCTAAAACAGAAAGAGTATCTATAATAGATACGCACCTAGATTACATCCACAGTATTAATTTAGAAGAAGCTACTGCTTAACCCTTCCCTTACAGTTAAAGAATAGCTGATTCGTTTAAAAGAAGACACTAAGCCCTTAAAGAACTTTATAATGAGGAAGGTATAGCTACAGTATACAAAGTCACTTAAGGGGCTTAAGCAGATAAAGGTTACCCAGTGGCTTAACCAATGGGAGCATGCGATAAAGATAGCAGAGAAGCATAATCTTCTATAGATAACCAATAGGATCTGGCTAATGGACCTTATAAATGCAATATAACCTATAAGCAAAACCTATTTTGTTCTATATACAAAGCAGGCAAATAATACCAAAAAGGCTCCCTTATTAGAATACCGTAAAGTAGTAATAAAGCTATAAGAAGCATTCCAAAACCTTTCTAAAGCTATACCTATAACGGCGAGAGGGAGTGTATTTAATATAGACTTTGTAGAAGAGCCCAAAGAGGGTATCTTTATTACTGCTAAAGTCTAAAAAGGAAAAGGGAACAACTTATCTCATAGCTAAAAAAGGGCAGGTATAAATTTAACTAAAGAAATATCTTCTAAAAGGTTAAAGAACCTTAAATGCCTAGTATGTAATATAAGGGGACATACCCTTCCTAACTATTGGTATCTATTTAAGAGCAAAAGGCCTAAGGGATTTAAAGCCGTAGGTATATATATAAAAAGGGCGCTTATAAAGGTAGAGCAAGATAAGGATCTAGCTGCCCAAGTAGAATAACTTAAGCTTAAGGAATTAAAGGTTAATAAAGCTTAATAATAATAGGAGACAGTTAAAATTAAGGGAAAAGCCAATATAATATTCCTAGAATTGTATTATACCGGTTAACTCTATCTATTAAAGCTATTAACCATTCTTAACTTAGGAACTACTCTCTATATCTTTAATAACCTTTCTCGTTTTTACAATTTTAGGAAAGCTCTAAGACATAAATATATTATCGCTAGCAGCTTAGAAGTGCCTATACTAGGTTACAGTAATATTACTATCTAGGTTACAAAACTAAACAAGAGCAAGGGAATCCTATGTCTTAAGGACGTTGCCTTTTATACGGACTTTAATATAAATCTAGTGTCGTTCCGTCTACTTTAAAAACGAGGGTTCTACTAGGATAACAAAGGAAACAATAATCTGCTAGTTTGGAAGAACGATATAATCCTATATTAAATAGAAGAATATTATGGATAATAGACTATTAAATATATCCAACTAGGAAGTCTATTAGTATTCAATACAAGCCGACTGCTACGCCGCTAATAGAAGCGCAGAGTATCGTTAAGAGACGCTTGTCTAGATTTAAAAGGTAATGCGTATCTATAGTATCTGCGTCTAGGTCATCCAGGACCTATAAGCCTTTATTATTTAGGTCTTAACGCCCTAGAAGTTAAGCTTTAAGGCCCTAAGACAATGGAATATTAACACTACAGTCTTGCTAAAATTAAGCGTTAGGTCTTAAGAAGGTTCTTAAAATAGAAAATTAATAAACCCTATCTTAACCTCTATATTAACTGGACTAACCTTAAGGAAGCGCATGCCGGATTTGTATAAGTTATGCTTATCCATAACACCTTCTTAGGAAGATCCTTCCCATATTTTATAATAACGCATAGCAAGGAGAAGGAGACACTATAAGTACTTAAAGATTTTATCCAATGGATTCGTCTAAGGTATAATCTTAAAGTTAACACTATCAGATTAGACAATAAGCTAGGGAGAAGGAGAACCCTTAAATAGCTATAGACGTAAGGGATTATATTCAAGCCTTTAGCGCCATATACTTAAGCTTAAAACGGTACCGCCGAACGCTTAGGGGGTGTAATTATTAAGAGAGTATAAGCAATAAGAATTGCTGCTAATCTACCACACAACCTATAGAACGAGATAGTTAACTATATAGTCTACCTTTAAGATTAAACGCCACAGGAAAGCAATAATTGGAAATCGCTATATAAGAGGTTCTATACCTTCCTAGCTAATGGGTTAAGAAAGCCGCAACTAGCATACCTAAAAGCCTACGGCTATAGGGCGTACGCGATAACATCAGATGCCCAGCTAAAGAAGAAAAGGCTAAGCAAGCTAGATCTATAGGCCTATATCGGCTACCTTATTAGCTATAACTCTACCAATATCTATAGGATCTGGATCCCATATAAAGGTATTATTATCTCTACTAGGGACATCATCTTTAATAAAAAGACGTTCTTTAATGGCAAGTAAACGGACATCTTAAAGGACCTATACGCTAAATTAGATACGCTAATTAAGAAGATTTAACTCCCTAATACCCTAATTAAGAATAAGGTCCTTCTAGAAGACAATAAAGAAATATTTAAACCGTCAATTTAAGAGAAAGACGATAACGACATTAATAAGCCAGTTTAAACCTTTAATAAGTTAGCAGATCTCAAGCTTACAAGAGCTCTTAAAGATGCGTACTATACACCACCTCTAATAGAAGAAGATAAAGAATCTCTATATACCTTTTACGTTGAGTATCCTACAAAGTTAGGTGTATAAGGTACTAATTAAGACATCGCTTATTAAGTAGGAGATATGTTTAACACTTAGGGGGTATCTAATAACTTAGTTAAAGACTTGTTTAAGGAAGCCAGCAATAATAGGTTTAAAGACTTTATTACTAAAAGAATCACGTTAACCTATTACGGTGCCTTTTTAGCAGGAAGGAAGTTTAACCTTAATAGTTAACTTAACAACAGTAAGCTGAAATTAGGTAGAATATGCAATATTAAATTATATAGGAAGAATCTACCTTCGCCACCTTAGTTAATCCGGGACCTTAATACACATTCTCTTTAAGATTAGTTCCAAGAGGCTTAACAAGCCCATCTCTAATCTTATTATTAAATAAGGTCGTTTTAAGAAACAGAAAAAAAGTATATAAAGGGACAGCAGATCCTTAGCTTAATATAGATATTTATCTACAAGACGGACAAGCACGGATTTCTCCAGAAATGCAAGGCACGCTTAGTAGTATACAGAAATTAATAGGCCCTAGGAGACCTACCTATGAGAGCTACTATATTAGCTAGTACAACCTTCCAAACCCTTATAGCAATTACCATAAAATTCAACTTAGAGACGACACAGATAGATATAGTTAATGCGTTTATCTATTACGATCTTAATAAGGTCGTCTATATAAAGCTACCGCTAGGGTTCAACAAAGGAAAGACAGATAAAGTACTGCACTTAAGAAAAGCCTTATACGGACTATAACGATCACCACTATTATAGCAGAAGAATCTTACAAGCTTGTTAAACGAATTAGGCTTTAAAGAGGTACCTTAGGAGCCGTATATTATGCTAAAAGGTGAAATAGTCGTCTTCTTCTATATTAATAATATTGTCTTCTGCTACTAAAAGATAGATAAGAAGAAAGCTTAAGAAGCAATTAAGGAGCTATATAAAGAATACCAGATAAGTATCCTTGGCGAGCTAAAATAGTTCCTAAAAATCTACGTGCTACGCAATTGTAGCTAGAGGCTCCTATAGCTATCCTAGAAAGCCTATATTAAGAAGATAGCTAATCAGTATAAGATAAATCTTATAGGGAGTCTTTCAGACACTCCTATAGCAGAATCTAAACTCCTCCCTACTAATCACTAATTAATCTGTTTAACGCTTCCGTCCCCTAATATAGACCTACTAGTCCATCCTATATCCCTACCAAAAGAAGCAGCTTCTACAATACTATATCAGAGAAAAATGGGTTTAATACTTTATACAGCCACTACAACACGTCCAGATATTGCTTTTATAGTATTATAGCTAACAAGGTTCAATCAGAACCTAAGCCAAGAGCACTATTAAGCAGTAGACAGAGTAATCCAGTACCTATATAGCACAAGGAGCAGAGCAATCTACTATAGAGGAGACAAGGAAGGAACAAATAGTAGAGGGAAAGATAAAGGAATACGCGACAAAGGACAAGACGATAAAAGAGACAGTAGAGGTAAAGCGCAATTATTTATCTATACCAGTGATGCATTATTCACGGATAACTCCGTTAATAGAAAGAGCTTATAAGGATATATTATAAAGCTATTTAGGGGGCCAATCGCCTAGAGAGCAAACAAGCAGGGTATAGTAACAACGTTGAGCATAGAAGCCGAGTTGTTAGCCCTATTATAGACAGTAAAGGAAGCTATCTTTATTAGCAGGCTGTTTAAAGCAATAACATTACGCCTAAATAAGCCCTTAATTATCAAATGTGATAATATATAGACGCTCCAACTAATTACAGAAGACATAGTAAAGCTAATTATAAAGCTCTAATATGTTAACATCCATTAACACTAGCTACGTTAGGAATACGCAATGAGATAAGTATAATTTTAATAGACAGTGACAAAGGAGATAATTACTAATGGACTTATAAAGGCCCTGCCTAAGCAGAGGTTTTAAAGCTTCGTTAATATGATCGGGATGGTGGATATTAAGGAGCAGCTAGATAAGGAGAAGCAACTAGAGGACCTAAGGGACAGTATTAGAGCAAGATAGAAGGATTTAGATGAGATTACGGTTTAATTAACTCATTAACGGACACGAGAAGGTGGCTAGCTTTGACCTCAAAGAGCTTAAAGCTAAGGGGGTGTGTTAGATAATCTATATTCTCTAAAGGCGTGGGTCACGTGCACGAGTCACGTGTACGGAGCACGTGTATTATAAAATCTCTTTGTAGCTCGAAGTTATCTCATAAATTAGACGCTCCGTAAAAGATTTATTCCGGTAACACGGGATAGCGCATAGACTAACTCCTGGACCAATTAGAATAGCGCACTAATTTTAGCCCCCTGCGCACCCCCCTGCTACCAGCAAAATCTTCTGCGGAGCGTCTGAGGACTTATGGGCGTCGCTTTAGTGAGAAATGAATGTTTTAAAAATCAAATTTTGTGTATATCTACGAGTAACGTCCTAACCACAAAAGTTATTATATATTTTATTAATGTAATAGATTCTTTAGGTAATTATATCTATCTATTTATAA
>Ga0307507_10001320_pt1 | contig 55407 bp, 46 predicted proteins | sample 7_EM_MG_FD_207223 | JGI IMG/M metagenome (GOLD analysis project Ga0307507, IMG submission 207223) | Populus trichocarpa ectomycorrhiza microbial communities from riparian zone in the Pacific Northwest, United States - 7_EM | ecosystem: Host-associated > Plants > Roots > Unclassified | place... | reverse complement strand
AGTACAGGGGTTATATAACGCTAGCAGGGGTTTAATAAAGCTAGTAGGGTTTTTCTATAAAGCTATACTAGTTAAGTACTAGCGAGATTTATCTCGTTTGCCGCCTGAGTCGCTTACTGAGATAAGATACTACGTCGTGTGGGGATGCTTACCTCATCCAGCCCTACCCGAACTCTATAACCGTAACTCGACCAGTTGAGTGTCCTAATGCGAAAGTATTACCTCTAAATACAGAGCAGGTGGGCCGATACTCAGGAGGAAGCCAAAGATAATTTTCCAAGTTCCTTACAAGCCAATCTCCTTTTATAAATACTTGGGTCCTAGATGCCGCCTGCGGCGAGAGACTGAGCGTAGGATAACCTTCTAGATGTAATAGCCCGCAATTAGTGTCTAAGAATGGTCCATCGGAACAGAAGGGCATGTTAGAGATGTGGGAGTCGACCTTTATCGTATTCAGTGCTGCTCCCGTGGTCGGGTCCCAGAGCCTAACCATCTCGTCGTACGAAGCCGACGCCGGTAGCTTGCCATCCCGCGAGAACGCGACGGCGCTAATCCAGCTGCCATAGCCCTTGAGCGTCTTCAGTGCCGCTCCTGTAGTCGGGTCCCAGAGCTTGACCGTCTTGTCGTCCGAAGCCGACGCTAGCAGCTTGCCGTCCCGCGAGAACGCGACGGCCTTGACCTGGCTGCTATGGCCCTTGAGCGTCTTCAGTGCCGCTCCCGTAGTCGGGTCCCAGAGCCTGACCGTCTTGTCGTACGAAGCCGACGCCAGTAGCTTGCCGTCCCGCGAGAACGCGACGGCCTCGACCGAGTGGCTATGGCCTTCGAGCGTCATTAATGCCGCTCCCGTAGTCGGGTCCCAGAGCCTGACCGTCTCGTCGTCCGAAGCCGACGCTAGCAGCTTGCCGTCCCGCGAGAACGCGACGGCCCTGACCGAGCCGCTATGGCCTTCGAGCGTCTTCAGTGCCGCTCCCGTAGTCGGGTCCCAGAGCCTAACCGTCTCGTCGTACGAAGCCGACGCCAGCAGCTTGCCGTCCCGCGAGAACGCGACGGCGTTGACCGGGCTGCTATGGCCCTCGGGCGTCTTCAGTGCCGCTCCCGTAGTAGGGTCCCAGAGCCTGACCGTCTTGTCGTCCGAAGCCGACGCCAGCAGCTTGCCGTCCCGCGATAACGCGACGGCGTTGACCCATCTGCTATGGCCCTTGAGCGTCTTCAGTGCCGCTCCCGTGGTCGGGTCCCAAAGCCTGACTGTCCTGTCGTCCGAAGCCGACACCAGCAGCTTGCCGTCTCGCGAGAACGCGACGGCCTTGACCGGGCCGCTATGGCCCTTGAGCGTGTTCAGCGCCGCTCCCGTAGTCGGGTCCCAGAGCCTGACCGTCTTGTAGTCCGAAGCCGATGCCAGCAGCTTGCCGTCCCGCGAGAGCGCAACGGCGTTGACCGGGCCGCTATGGCCCTTGAGCGTGTTCAGTGCCGCTCCTGTAGTCGGGTCCCAGAGCCTAACCGTCCTGTCGTACGAAGCCGACGCCAGTAGCTTGCCGTCCCGCGAGAACACAACGGCCCTGACCGAGTGGCTATGGCCTTCGAGCGTCTTTAATGCCGCTCCTGTAGTCGGGTCCCAGAGCCTGACCGTCTTGTCGGCCGAAGCCGACGCCAGCAGCTTGCCGTCCCGCGAGAACGCGACGGCCCTGACCGAGTGGCTATGGCCTTCGAGCGTCTTTAATGCCGCTCCCGTAGTCGGGTCCCAGAGCCTGACCGTCTTGTCGGCCGAAGCTGACGCTAGCAGCTTGCCGTCCCGCGAGAACGCGACGGCCCTGACCGAGCCGCTATGGCCCTTGAACGTCTTCAGTACCGCTCCCGTAGTCGGGTCCCAGAGCCTAGCCGTCTCGTCGCCCGAAGCCGACGCTAGCAGATTACTGTCCCACGAGAACGCCACGGCCCTGACCGAGCCGCTATGGCCCTCGAGCGTCTTCAGTGCCGCTCCCGTAGTCGGGTCCCAGAGCCTAACCGTCCTGTCGTTCGAAGCCGACGCCAGCAGTTTACCGTCCCGCGAGAACGCGACGGCGCTAACTAAGTTGCTATGGCCCTCGAGTGTCTGTAAACACGGACCCCATTCGCTTTCAACGTTTGAAAGCATTGTTATCCACTTTGGCTCTTCGTCCTCAAACGACTTTCTGATCAAGCTATTGGCTGGACTGAAGACAAGAGCCGATGCATATACTTGAAGGGGGTAATTCTCTATCACCCACTTGTTGTACAGAATAAACCGATGCGCATCTCGCACCATTTCCAGGACCCGAGACTCGTCCAACTATTCCTGGATTAGCTTCGGTCTTAAACATAATAGTCTAACGAAAGTCGGGACTGACTTTTAGTAGAGTCAGGAGCGTACTAATCGTCTGTACGCTGCTGGACATGCTCTTTATTAAGCTCAAAGCTTCCAGCCAGTACAAGAAACGCTTTCGGAGGAAGAGGTGGATCTTTCCGCCGTCAGCCAGATCGCTTCGACATGGTGAGCTGCTTTTATAAGCTTCATCCAAATGACTGGCCCAGTAGACGCAAGAGTATCGTACAGGGGTTAACAGATCTGGATGAGGTTGTTTTACCGAGTCAATCGAGATTCCTGGCTGGTGCAACCTGTATATGTTGCGTTGGAGCGTTTCAAACATAACCTGCAATGATCGTGAAAATAGGTTGTAGTGAAAGGCACCACGTCCGGAAGGAAAGAGTGTCCCGGGTGCGTTAAGATCAAGATAGTCTTTCGCCGATTGATGAATAAAATAGATGTGGTCCTCTCGGATCGTAAGGAATGAGCCGCATTTTACCACAATCTTCTTAGTGCTGTCGAGATTTTTGGAAATCTGTCCAGGCAAACCAGAGAGGGTACCTAACTCGAGCAGATGAAGTGGACGGTATGCGAGCGTCATCGTTAAAAGCACAAGACGACAGAATTCGGGATCTTTGCGCTTCAGTTGCTGAACCTGCCTCATCATTCGATCGTAAAGCGAATTTAAGTCAGCCGGCACTTCCTCAAGTACTTGGCGTATGTCCCAGCTCTCCACCTGTTCAAGCTCCTGAATAACGAGGGCCACCCAGAGAAAGGTCCCATTTGCCTTTTCGTGCATTTGCTTTCGGACTTCCTCTTGCAACGTGCCATCGTGCTTGATTGATGCAAGCTGGGACACCTTGAAATCGACAAACAACTCGACAGCACGTGAAACATGCTCTGCGTTAAGTTCAAGGCTAAGCATCATTTGTGCACCGTTAAGGCTCAACCGCGCTTCGATATGGGCTTCGTTGCGGCTCGAGACAATCCATTTGACGTGAGGAGATGTTGACGCACTTTGTACAATCAGTCCCAAGAGCTGAGGCAGGCCCGTCTCGCACTCGTCGAGCGCGTCGACAATCAGATATGCCCCCTTTAGGTTTGGGTCCTGCAACATATTTGTAAAGATTTTACTTAACGCGTCGAATGCGTTGACGTCCTCAAAGAGCTGTTTACCCGCACGACCGTATTTTTTTCGTATATACGACATCAACGATGCTTCCTGGGTAAGCAGGAGGTAGATCAAGCCTCTCAGGACAGCTGTTGCTTTGTTGAGCCGAGAGTCGGTTCCTTGGCAGAAAAAATACGACAGAAGGCAAGCGTCCCGGGGCTGCTTGTATTGCTGCTCTAATTCCTCAATGATACCAATCAACAGCATTGTCTTCCCTTTGCCCGGATCGCCTCTGATCCAGAGCAACCGGCTCTCTTTGTCGTTGCGCCATCGCTGAAAGTCCGCGTGATTGAGGATCCACCGGTATGCGTCTTTCAGGAGGCCACCCTTAGTTCGTTCGATACGCGTCTTGTCGTCGCTGGGATCGGTTGAGCGCAGGTCGGCCAAACATTGATCGTTTGACGTGTAAACGTTGTCCCCGACGTGGACTGTCGAGTGGCCTTCAGCTCTTAATGTTTCAACAGAGCTTACCATCTTTGGTGTTTCGTTTGCGAAATTGCTCCTTTTGAAGTCAATAATGCATCACAGACGGACTGTGGATGGTTTCTTGACTGTCTCGCGCGGCATAATGGTGTTGGTCTCCATAACTGAAGGAGCCCGGCGACGAGCTGCAGGCATGGAATCACCCTGGAATCATCGGTACCTCGCCAAACGTGGCACAGGCAGCATCACGTCTTTCAAGCTTTCTCTCTTCTTTCGCAGAGTACTGTATTAACGGCCATCCGATCAGCGTCAAAAAGTGCGGAGCTGTCGCTCGCTCTCCCTTCTTCAAACTTTCTGACTATGGCCGAAGCGTTCGGCGTCGTTGCTGGCGCTTTGAGCGTTGCTAGCCTCTTCAACAATGCTGTCGACTGTTTCGAGTACATTCAGCTCGGGCGAAACTTCGGAACCGACTACCAAACATGCCAAATCCGACTGGACATTGCTCGACTGCGGCTCTCGCGTTGGGGACCAGCCGTGGACATTGACCACAACCCTGACTTCGCCGTTATCGATCCTAGCACCGATGAAGCTCGCACTGCGAAGCGTACCCTCGAGCAGCTCTTAAAGCTTTTCCGCGACGCATATACGCAGTCATACGATTTCAAATCAGAGGCCAGGGAAGAAGATTTGGCCGTGTTTGATCCAAGGACGAACACAAACCAAGGTATAATGGTCCTCCGCACTACAATCCAGGCCTTGACGCGAAAGCGCCAGAAGAGCACCGGTCTTTCTAAAAAGATATCCTGGGCGCTATATAAACATAAATACTTCTCACGATTAATTGACGACATTCAGGAGCTTCTTGATGGATTGGAGAAGATCTTCCCGGTGCAAGAAACATACAAGCGCCTCGTTGAAGATGAGGTTGGTGAGGTTCAAGACGAAACAAGCTTGCGGATGTTGTTAGAGGCTTCTCTTAAGACAGATGAGCTTCTTAGAACAGCAGCGGTAGGGAAGCTTGAACGACTTGAAAGCGGCAATAGCATAGGGAAGGCGAAATTGTCTGAATCGGCAAAGGTGAAGGTTGGGAACGAATATGTTTCCCAGGCTGTGCCAAGCGGTACAAGTGGTGGAACCACGACGAACAAGATCGGAGACTTGGAGGCAATCGGACAATCCAGGGTTCATGTTGGGGATAGTTATGGAGGCAGGGTTTTTTTTTTTGACTGAGGGTTTGTATTTGCCTACTGTTGAAATTGTCGCATTGAATGAAGAAGGTATTACGCGACTATCCACGTCGTTTGTACGGCTGATAATACTCTGCGAAAAGAAAAGAAAACTGGAAGCAAAAAGCTGCGTTATCCCTCAGGTAAATGCGAGCCGGCTCGCAAGTCGCCAACGTAGGTGATAGGATTATGACGGTCGGCATAGTAATGACGGTTCCTAACAAATTTCGTCTGTGCGCAGTTTTGATGTTCAGGACCATCGTACTATGCCGACAGTCATAACCCTATCACCTACGTTAGATGTAACGCACGTGGTTTGGATAATGGCGTTTTATTACTGATGTTTTCGTATCGCGGCGAAGGCGGGCTCGCCTTAGCGCTGCAGTTTAACGCTTGACCATATTTAGTAGGACGGGTGCAAGGCATCCTTGCTCAAGGAGGCGAAGCAATTTGAGCAGGTGCTCGAGGGAAGCTAGTTTTGCAACCGACTGTAACAGCATAATAGAAGCTCGAAATTGGATAGAGGCGAAAAGATCCCGAATGGCGATTCACCTCCTTCACGAAACCTGTGTGCAACTAGCCAGGCTGGCGCTATTTGAAACCACGATTATATGCCAAGGTGCCTAGAAAAAGCTACAAAAGGATATTAAGATTTTGAATGCAGGATTTTCAATCCGGGAAAGATCAGAAGAATCTCTCGCGAGACAACAGAGCAGAAGCTCCGAAACTAGTAGGCGCGAAGCGAGCGTGACGGGTGATCTGGTTCGTTATCACAAAATGCAGGTTTTTGATAGGCCCAAGTCGGTCATTGCAAAGATGGAAGCATTCACAGGTTACAGGATCAGCAATTCGATAGATTTATTGTGAAAGCGCCACCCGCTTTCGGGATACTACCTGATGGATAACTCGTCCAAACACCTTTACGAAGCTTCCTAAAGAATGTACCAGATCAAGCGACATCACAAGAGACACAGGAAGCGGATATTAGTATTACTTTTTATTTAATCTACCACTACACGATTGATCTGTCACTCATCTCATCCAGACGATCCGCAGAGAGGGTATCAAAAGCGCCTAGCGCGCATGCCATTAAAGTACAGTCGAGGGCATAAAGATTCGTATCGCCATGCCATGATATGTATTAGGGGAAAGGTGTGGAAGAAGAAAGTCATGTACCAGGTTATTAACCGTATGCAAATGCACCAATGCACCTCAAACCAACCGTAGTCAAAAGTAACCTGCCACTCCATATCTGTCGTCCATTATCTTCAACCACTCGAGATTTTTTCCATTAAGAGAAGGATATAGTTTAGATGAAGAGAAGAACAGCCATGCCAGCAGCACCAAGGATAGGAGCGGCGGTCATCATGGTAGCACCACCGGTCGCAGTAGCAGAGCCAGAAGCGGTGGCGCCGCTAGCGGCAGATGCAGCCCTGCTGGAGGCAGCCGATGCAGCCGAGCTGGCAAGACTGGCAGCGACAGAGCTAGCGGAAGCTTTAGTAGAGCTGATACCTGATGCGGCAGATGAAGTAGCGGAGGTGACAGCGCCAGAGAGTGAGCTATACACAGTTGAGAAGCCGGTAGTGGTGGCGTAGGTGGTGTTGTTAGCAGAGACAGTTGCAACGAGAGGAATAGTGGTGATGGCAGTGCTTTGAGCACCGCTGGCTGAGGCCGTAGCCAATGCGGAGGAAAGGACACTCAAGGCAGAGCCGGAGCCAGAGGCAGAAGCAGAAGCGAGAGCAGCTGTAAGACATTTTAGTAAGTGGCCGGCGACGCGCGAGAGTACTCATGGAAGTGGAGCAATTCACTAACCTGCGCAATAGGCCGCGCCGAACGAGATGGTTTTGGCGGCGTCAGAGGAAGAGCATGACTCGTTTGAGCAGTCACGAATGCCATAACCGAAGTTCGGGTTTGCGCAGTAACATTTGACATCGCCTGCAGCGCAGCCGAACTGAGAAATAGCGATTTGCTGCATGCTGTTTATGCATGTTTGCTGTAGGGGATAGCTGTTAGCTTGAGGTTGCATGTGGTGACAAGCAATTGGAGATAAAGATAGGAATTGATCGAGTTTAAAGTTATGCAGAGAGGACGTATAAAAAAGTGAGTGTAAACTTACTCCGCATGGAGGCAGGTCACTGATGCTCTGGGCAAAGGCGAGGCTCGCGCCGATAGCGAGGAGAGCAATTGAAGTCTTCATTTTGAGATTGTGAGGTGGTTGATGGTGCTGAGGCTAAAGTATAGAAGAGTAGGATGCAATTGCAATAGGTAGGCAGGCAAAAGAAGCAAGCTGGATGTGATGCTGAGGGTGATGTTGTTTTGAGCGAGGTGCAGGAGAAGGGAGCAGGAAGCAATTTAAATCGGGGTCGAGCAAATTCGATAGCTTGGTTGCGAGGTGAATGATGGCGGCCGCTGCCAAGTTTTCTCGATGCCAGGCAAGCAGCAAGCTCTCTCACTACTACTGCATCGTCGTCGTCAGAGCTCGGTGCAAGATCGCCACTAGTCTCCACCAAACACACCAGATACCAGCATGGACCATCCAAAATGCACCAAACAGCAACAGCGCTTGGCCCGAAAAACGCAAGAGAGCCAGGGCACATCAGGCACTCCCTGCAGCTCCCGCGGCCGCCAATTGGCCCTGCGGCCAGCGTGACCAATGTGATTGTGGTACTGGAAACCAAAGGCCCCGGCGGGATCCAGAGGCCATGGCCCCTCCCGAAAGTCACTATGTACCAGAGTCAGCCTAGGCCAAAATGAGCTGTCAGCGCGCAATCATGCACACCGTCGCTTTTCGCGCCTCTAAGGCCCCAGCCACTTAATTACATACGAATCTCCACTGCCACTGCCACAGCTGTGCAACCCGCATCTTCTCCCACGAGTCTCGCTACAACCCCTCAGAAATTAATTCCCTTTCTAGTGCCTGCGCTTGAGTGCTCGAAAGCTGAAAGGAAATGAGGCCAAAACTATCGTGAGATGAAGGAATTTTCTAAAGCGCCTCCGCCGACCCCAATTTCCAGTCGCCTTGTCGACGTGGACGATCTTGTGGCGCATGAGCTACCCGGCAGCTGTTGGTGCTCTCACCACTTTCCCGTTGGGCAGCGTCCAATGGACTACCGGCGATCGCTCCGTTGCTATTGGTGTGCTTGGCAGCCTCATCGCCCTCACCGTCAACAAGGTGTTTCTGCTCTGCCGACGTTATGCACTGCATATTTGCGCCTGGAGTTTCTCTTCAGCACTTTGCCCGCCTGCAAACAATCGGCCGGAAATGTGGGAAATGAAAAATGCCCACCTAGCTTGTTTATCGTCTCCATCCACTCGTCGTACGGATCCGAATCAAACACGATGCCCCCCCCCCGCTTGGAGATACGCGACCCCATCTTTGACCAACATCGTTCTCAGTGCAATGCACGTCTAGAAAAGTCTTTCGTTAGCGGCCAATTACCGGGGCACCGAGCGATCCACTCACGTCCATAGCGCCCTCTACTTCCTTTTCCCCTTCAACACTGCCGTATCCGAAGTAACCCACCGCACCTGCATAAACACCTCTCTTTTCGCGCTCCAATTCGGCAATAAGCTCCATCGCTCGTACTCGGCGCCCCGCTTACGGTTCCTGCGGGAAAAATGGACCTAAAGGCGTCGAATCGGGACTTACCTGGTCGCAGAACACCTGAGACCTCTGAGACCAAGTGTTGCACGTGCGAAAACAACGCGGATGTTAGCCAGCTGTCTCGAGCGTAATGGGGTTGGTGATGCAAATGTCTTATCTTCTGCACCACCATCAATCGATCAACGCGTGTCGACAAAGGATCACATACCCGGTTTACGTCATTTCTTGCCAGATCAACCAGCATGACCTTTGATACAACTGTAAGCTGCACCCGCAATGAATGCTTAATTTGAACTTACATGCTCTGCTCTGTCCTTGATCGAGTTTCGTAGTTCGTCCGCTAGAGCCTCGTCCTCTTGGAGAGTCTTACCCCTCTTCACCGTCCCCGCTATTGGGTGTGTGATTATCCGACCCATTTCTTCTTTTACTAACAACTCCGGGCTCGCTCCCACAATTTGGAAGTCCACGCAGTCCAGGAAAAACAAATATGGCGACGGGTTGACATTTCGTAAATGACGGTAGATGTTAAATGGGTGCAGCGACGTTGGCCTAGAAAATCGCTGTGAAGGAACAGTTTGAATCACGTCGCCTTTCGTGATATGTTCCTTAAGTCGCCTGACGTGACCTTCATACCCGGATTGACCAATATTCGATGTATATTCCTGGTTCAACTGGATGGGTCCCTGCTCAGGCATGGGAATGTTTTTACTCTTCAGAATGTTTACCATCCTCTGAAGATCTGCTTTCGCTTCCTCATATGCCATGCCCAAGTCTTCCAAGTTCTCCGGTACCCTCAAGTATGTGATGACCTTGACAACCTGGAAGAAGTGGTCGAAAGCGATCATAGTATCGAAAAGCATAAAGAAGCTCTCAGGAACCTTGAGAACATCCTTCATATCGTTTCGCTTAGTCTTTGGCTCGAAGTACTTCACGCAGTCATAACCAACATATCCAATGGCCCCTCCAGTCAGCGGCGGAAGTTGGATAGATGAGATTGTTGCGACTCTGCTCTTCGCAAGCTCCTTCTCCAATATCGGCAGGGGATCTGTCTCTTCGCCATGGCCAGGTCCTGTCTTGAGAACTTTACGCGGGTCTGGATGGAAGCGTTACTATCAGTTCAACCACGAGTATTTCCGGCCGACGAACCTGTACCGACAAAACTATATCTTCCTATGGTCTCTGTAGTTGCTGCACTCTCGAATAAGAATGAAAGCCTTGACTTCGAACTATATACCCTTCAACATCAATTCTTCTTGTCTAGTCCGAATGACCCACTGACTTGGCGGATACTTTGAGGTAGATAGACGAAGGCGTCAAGAACTCTGCAGATATGGAGGAGAAGATAGGAACGAGGTTTGGAGGGTTTGGCGACTTGATAGCGGCCGCAAGGACTTCTTGCACAATGTCAAGTGACGGCTGTACGCCTAGCTAGGTCATGCGGTCAGGGTTAGAAGCTGTTTTGTATGGGTTGAAACGAGATCAGTGCTCACTTGCGACACCATCGTGGGCGTGTCCAATTGGCTAATACAAAGTTTGGAGAGAACTTCTGTAGATTTATTGTGTAGAGAACAAGACAGTAGCAGTCACCACTCGTATAGTGTTTCTCTTCACAGCTTTCAATAATTATATCCTTGTCGGCGCATCGGCTAGGGTCTCCGGCATCGCAATCTTTTCGTGGGGCAGTTCGAACTTCGAAACCCCGCTAGGGGCGTCACGGTCACCAGCCTCCTTCGCGCGGCACAACAGCTGCCTTGACCGCCCAATGAACAGTTGAACAACGCCACCCTCCAACAACACAGTACCACGACGACATTCGTCTCCGCCCTGCCTTTTCTCCTCTCAAAAGATGCGCGCACAACTGTCGCTGCCACTCACTTTCCACATCATCTCTCCTCTTCTCACTACAAGCTTGCGATAATGGATACGGATACTGTACCCTCGATTAAGGTGAAGGACCCGGAGACTCCACCTCTCCGGTCCCTCTCACCACGTCGCATACTCTTTGACTCACCCTTTTCAGACTACTATACCGATACTTCTCTCTCGCCCGACCCTTCACCTTCGCCAGCTCAGAAGGCATTGCTGACCCGCCTTGCTGCTATCGGCCAGCAGATATTAAGGAAAGATCCAAGCGCCCAGAAGTTCAGGTGGATAAACGAGCGTCTAGACGGAGTTGAGGAGGTATTTGCTGCTCCAGAAAGCCAGACTCGTCAGCCGCCGGAGCTAGAGGACTCGGGACTGTTCATGGATGGCGATGATGAAGTTGAGAACTCACAGCTAATACATGGAGGAGGAGGCTTGGGACTTCCAGATGATGTTGTGGAGATCCTCAGGAGAGCATCGCTCAGCAGCGGAGAGAGAAACGAACGGGTCGATTCTGTTGCAGAAGGCCTTGAGCGGGATAGAGAGCATGAGGTCCCTTGGGAAGAAGAAACCGGACTTGGCGAAATTGAAGCTGGGGAGAACGACCAAGCTTCTGCAATCGTCGCCTCCTACAAGGGAGAGAATAATGCCATCTCAACACTGCTCAAAGAATCAGGCATGAAGCCTCCTACAACCTCGGAGGATGTCATTATTCGGATTAATGCGGCTATCATGGAGCTGCGATTACGATTTGAGGAGATCAAGGTACGTTATCCCGATCCCTACCCACTAGAACTAATCAACTGATGTCTTTTAGTATCTCAATTTCCTAATGCTCGAAAAACTTGATGTTGCAGACGATGAAAATATCGCGCTACGCAACGCCAACGACAAGCTAATGTTGGATCTCCACCTCGACTACTCAGAGCTCCTCTTCCTCAAGATCCAACTTCAAGCTATCGAAGCCTACGCCATACCTCGCGAGGACCAAGATCCCGATTTCTCCTTCGTGAATGCCATTGAGCGCCTGGAGCTCGACTGGCGAGATGTCGAGAAGCGCTTCACTGAGCGTATGGAAATGCATAAAAAAGAGAGGCCCCCAGAGGAATTTCGCAAGACTCTTTCGGGGGAACTGCGAATATTGCCGCAGCAGATCGAAAACGGAAACCCTCGTCCACCAATGCCCCCTCACGAGCATTTGAGCATCCCTGCTCCTGTCTTGGAACGTCTCTCCCAGCCATCTTCCCGACCCTACTCCCGCGATGGACCTAAAGAAGTGGAAGGAGGTGAGGCTTCTTTCACAGCTTCAGATATAAATACAGCAAACTCCACTATGCCAGACGAAGACGTCCAGAAACCCTCAGACAAATCAAATTTCTGGAATGTCCTAGCTAGCGCTGTTGGGATTATCGATTACTACGACCTGTTTCAAGATGATGAAGACTAGTCGTATCAGCCTGTTTGGAATTTTCGTATCAATCATGAAACGATATCAGCTTAGAGGTCCTCCGAGGACTCCGTACACGACAGTGAAGTTTTGGCTTTCTTGCTATGACGAAGCCACGAAACGACTTTACGACTGCATTTGGGTATGGTATTGAAGCGTGTCTTCTTCTTATATATATTGACATGGCTTCTGGCGGACTGCTACCCTGGGACAACCGCCCAGTTTTGGAGATACACTGGCGTTTAGGACCAGAACTAGGTGTAGCAATACAAGTGTGGTTCTCATGCATTCTGCAATCCCTCGAAGTTCTTGGTACAATTTACACGCGAAATGGTTTTTGAAGGGTAATGTTCACTCCGCCACCACGGGCTGATATTCCTTCCTCGTCGCTTGCGTCGCTCCACTCCCTTTCCATGCGCTCAGTATTAGGTTCACGATATGATTGACGTTCTTCCCGTGCTTTACCTGCGCAAAGATGGTCGGCCCGCCCTCCCTGCACACCATTAGCATCAATCTCATCACAAGTTCCTATAGTCCTCCAGCACCCCTGAACCGCAACATCCCAAGGCCAAACCACTCCCAAATCCGCGAAAGTCTAACCGCCCGAGCAAAAACAAGACAACTCACCTCATCTTCCTAGCGTCCCTTTCCATGACCCCCAGATCCGCCCCAACCGCCTCCGCCAAATCCGTCTTATTAACCACCAACAAATCACTCTGCGTGATCCCGGGCCCGCCCTTCCTCGGAATCTTATCCCCACCACTAACATCAATCACATAGACGATAAAATCCGCCAACTCCCTGCTGTAATTCGCCGCCAGATTATCACCCCCGCTCTCGATGAGCAGCAGGTCGGCATCGAAGGCGCGGTGCAGGTCCTCGAGCGCGGCCAGGTTCGTCGAGATGTCCTCGCGCACGGCGGCGTGCGGGCAGCCGCCGGTCTCGATGGCGCGGATGCGGGGCGCTGGCAGCGCGGAGTTGCGGATCAGGAAGTCGCTGTCCTCGCGCGTGAAGATGTCGTTGGTGACGCAGGCGATGGAGAAGCGCGTGCGCAGCGTGAGGCAGAGGGCTAGCATCAGGGCGGTTTTGCCGGAGCCGACGGGGCTGGCGCGGTCCTGTTGTGTTAGCGCCTATGCCTGAGAGCTCTGTGGGTGGTCTACTGGGTGAGGGAGGAGGGTGGAGGAGGGTGGGAAGAGTGGGATGGTTAGGAGGTGGAGGGGACGAGGGACCTACCCACCGATTCCGATGGTGAATGCCCGCTCGTCCCAGTCCCGGCCCTCGATTATGGGCATCTCGCGCCCGAGGAATGAGCCCGGCCCGTCGAGGATCTCGTGTGTGTGGCCGTGGTCCGCTGCTGCGCCATCGTGAGAGTGGGAAGGGCCGCCGTCGTGGGAGTGGGTGTGCGATGCCATGGCGAAGAGAGGTGCGAGATGCGAAAATATATGTGAGAGCTGTGAGAGCGGTGAGGGCTGCGCAGAAGCTGTGGAAGCTGTGTTGATACTCAATGGGACGACTGAGGAACGCAGAACGTTGACAGGGGTCAGGGCGGGGCATGGTGGGGCTGATCAAAACGTCAACCCTTGATGGCTGAAGACTCCAATCACGACCAAGTACTCGACTCATGCTATCGTGCTTCTACAGATCCCCACATGAAAACCCTTGTCTCCATTCCGAGCAAGTTGGGGACGATTGCCAGAACTTTTGGGTCCTGTATGCTGTCTATAGGGGCTGACTCTAGAGCATGTACTGCTTGGAGTACCTCATTTTCTTCTATATCACAAGAATCTAATTCTATTGACGGGCGAAATCTTCTCTTTCAGGCATAGAAATGACATCCACGCCCTTTAGACTACTGTTGGGGTGTCGTTGACACATTGATCACAAGCTGTGACTAGTCAACCGGTTGGCTGTACACCGGTCAAATCCTCCAGCTTTTAAACCTCATCTGGACTCTCCGGCATTTGACAGGCTACTGCCGAGTATAATTGTCGGGGTTGCTACCTCATCAGGACAGGTATGGCGATAGTTCACTGAGGCGCTCACGCCAACGGCCTCCGTTCATCTTACCCATGTATCCCCACTTTCTTTACCTTGGCCCTCATCTCAAATATCTCCGCTTCGTCCTCTCTTGTGCTTTAGAACGCTCTTGTCTTAATTCTAAGGTACCTCACACCTTCGGACCGGTCTCCTCACTCGACCTTTGAGAAGCTTTCGACCCACTTCAACATCCAAAAGGAGCTCCAACACTCCCAATATGGCAACTCAAAAGACTCCGACACTGGTCGAGCTCGCAGAAAAGCTCCTCGAACAAGCTCGTGAGCTTGAGAAGGTCATTCCAGCACCTCCGACCTTCCAAGAAGATACCCTAGCCAACCTACCAATCGAGCATGAGAAGACACGACTATCCCTCATCGACACAAGCGAAATGTTCACCGCGCTTGTGCGAGGCTCAGATGGTCCATATGGCAGAATCATGAGGATGGCATCCTACCAGGTCTGCCCTCTACACCCCAAAAACTCTCACCTCCAAGCCAACGCTGATATCCCCCCTTCCCAGTACCTCGACGAGGTCGCCCTCTACGCCATCCACCACTTCCGCATCCCGCACCGCGTCCCGCTCAACAGCAGCGTCTCCTACGCCGACCTCGCCGACCAATGCCAAATCGACGTAGACCGCCTAACCAGCCTACTCCGCATGGCAATAACCTTCCACATGTTCTACGAGCCAACCCCCGGCTACATCGCCCACACCGCCGACTCACGCCTTCTCGTCGCCGACACCAGCGCCTTCGACTTCATCGGCATCGTCCGCATGGAGCACAAGCCCGCAATGCTAAAAGTTAACGAAGCGCTCGAAAAATGGCCCGGGTCCCCCGAGCCCTTCCACGCGCCTTACAGCCTCGCCCACAACACCGACAAGCCCATGTACCTGCACCTGCAGCAGCACCCGGAGCGGCTGCGGCAGTTCGCCGGCGCCATGACCAACATCACGCGCGCGGGGGCGCGCTCCATCGCGCTGATCGCGAAGGCGTACCCGTGGGCGGCCCTCGCGCCCGGCAGCACCGTCGTCGACGTCGGCGGCGGCAACGGCTACATTAGCGTCTGGCTCGCGGCCGAGCACGCGGGGCTTAGCTTCGTCGTGCAGGACCTGCCGCACGCGTCCGACGACGGCATCGCGGCGCTCCCCGCGGCGCTGCGCGGCCGCGTGCGCTTCGTGACGCACGACTTCTTCACGCCGCAGCCGGTCCACGGCGCCGAGGCGTACTTCTCGCGAACATCGTCCATAACTGGTCAGACCAGTATGCGGTGCGGATTCTGCGCGCGCTGATTCCCGCGCTGAAGCCCGGGGCGAGGGTCCTGGTTTGCGATAGGCTGATTCCGGAGCCGGGGACTGTGCCGCTGGTGGAGGAGCGCGAGTTTAGGGCGTTGGATTTGATCATGTATATTTTGTTCAATGCGAAGGAGCATACGGAGACGGAGATGCGGGCGCTGTTTCGGGCGGCGGATGAGCGGTTTGAGTATGTGGATACGCATGCGATTCCGCATGGGCTGTTTAAGATTTGCGAGGCGGTTTGGAAGCCGTAGAGGGGAAAGTGGAGTTGCGAGGTGTATGGGAGTGGGGAGCAGGAATTAAGTGCGGGTTTGGGGTTTCGGCTGGAACGGTGAATCTCAGGGGTTAATGGAGCAGTGGTGGATGGTGGATAGATTGTGGGATGGAGATTTTTATACGGGTGGGCCTGCTCATGGGAGCTGAAAAATAACTATTACTGCTGGTGGCACTCATAGCTTGGAGGCCTGGACAAATATACTCTAGGAAGAATGGAATAGTCTTGAAAATCCAAATCTTGAAATTCTCAGAGATAGAGATATCAGCTTGGCTTCTGAGCCTGAGGAAATATCAGCACAGATGAATGCGCTCAAAAGGTGTATGCAGACTCACTTTACTAGTATAAGTTCACAGGGGCAGATGATACTCTTAAATATGCTATGTTCCTAAAATCTTCGTCATAGCCAGCCTCGATTAGCCGCGACATAAACGAAGTCGAACATCTCGCTCACACCCAGCGATGCCACGCTAAACCCAATCAAATCGTAGCTAGCACAGACGCTTCGGCTGAGATAACGACACTGTACCAACCACTCACAGCCGCGAGCGCAAAGGTGCACGAGAATAGTATACCATATGTTAGGACATCGCAGTCCCCATACCCGTAAACCCTACGCACACTGCCTGCGCACCCCAAGCCCACCGGCCCCTCCCAAAACGCCGAAACCTAGAGCCACCCCGCCATTTTCCGCCCAAAAACGCCAGGCCTTATGCCGCTGAAATAAATATTAAAAAAAAAAGCCAGGTACATCATGAATCGTGTTCGCAAGCCCGAAACCCTCTACGAATCCAGAACCGGGAGACGTGAGGGGGCGGAGGGACAGATCACCGCAACGCCCGCGACAGCCATCGTTCCCACCAGTTCCGCACGCCGAGCACGGTGGCGCGGCCGTCGTTGTGCCCGTCCTGGCCGGCGGGATCGCCGAGGATGGCGGAGAAGAACCAGAAGCAGGCGGCGGTCCACGACGCCACGGCCACGCCCATGGCGGCGATGGGCGAGAGGATGTGGATGAGGAGGAGCAGCAGCGCGCTGTAGGTTGCCGGCGGGTGCGAGGAGTGGATGAGGTGGAGCTGCAGGCTGAGAGATGGCGCGAGGAAGGAGACTAGCTGGTCGCGGAAGGGCGGCCGTTTGCTGCAGAGGCGGAGAGGCTGGAGGAGCATCACGAGGGCGAGGGATAGTAGCGTCCAGAGGGTGATGAGGAGGGAGAGGAGGACACAGGGGCCGGAGAGGTAGAACTGGAAATGAGGGTAAGTTTCGGTTTGTTCAGATGTATGAGGGGAGAACTATACGAGTATCTTCAGGGCCTTCTTGTTCGGCATGTGTGGTAGAGAGTCGTGTACTTCCCTTTGATCGTATAGAGCGGCCATGACATCCTGGTCCGTTATCGAGGCGTGAGTCGGGGATATCGGGGTGTGTGGAGGATAGATTTGCTTCTCCGGGTCTAATTGTGCTCGTGGAGGATAGGACACTTTCACGTGTATGGGTTCCACACCCAATTCCATCTCTGAGGTCCTGCCATTGTGTTTGACAGCAGAAGAAGCAATTGAACTCGGGCTTGGCGGAGAAGAGAGTTTTGGAGAGAAAGGGTGCGATATCACCGAGTCGCGTGTCAGGATCGAGCTGGTGGCTCGCTGGGAGGTGTGCTGCTCGGATGGAGGCTTCTCGGAGAGGATCTGGCTGGAGGGATTCTCGATGGAATTCGGGGTCTGGAGATGATGTTGAGGGTAGCACATGCCAGGTGAGGAGGCCGTCAGCGGAAGTTGGGGTTCGACGGGCATGGCGGGCATGGCGGGTAGAGCTTCAGGGAGCTATCTATCGACGACCATGGGCGGGCGATATAGCAGGTGAGATGTAGAGACACGAGAGGAAAGGATCATGATATAGATGGGCCCTTCCCCTCGAGAGAGGCAAGGACAAGAGGTTACCACCTACATGATCATGAAATTCCTCTTGGGATCTCTCTTGGCGTTGGCGTCCTTGCCCGTTCTACTATTCCGCCAAGTATGCTGAGCACCTTGGCATGTCATACCGGCCAATGAACGCATGCGGCCGCGGCATAACTTGTCGGATCTTCATTTTACAACAAGGCTGATGCTGAAGTAGACAAGACGGAATACGCGGCATCGTTCCTGTGATCCGACTGAGAGAAGAGCGTGTGCGACGGGCTCGCAGATTCGCAACTTGGCCACCTGGGAGGGTGCAACGACGAGCCGCGGCAAAATGTTTGCTGGTGAGGCACAGCACCACCAGCGAGCGCCGCGACGAGCACCCGCGACAATCACGGTGGCCTTGTCACTCTTGTCGCTCTTGTCACGAGGCAATGCCCAGGTGCAGCGCCTAAAAGGAAATCTATGCGTGTTTTTTTTTTATCCGCCTTGGTGAGTATTCATGAGGTATGCCAAGGGCAGCAGTGCGCTATTGCCATGGCTGGCTGATACACTGGACAGAGGACTCGTTGTGGTGCGTGTCTTGGTTCTTGGGCTGAGTCCTTGGATCTCTTTTTGCCCAGCCCCTCCGCTCGCTGGTCGCTGGTCGCGTCGCCCCGCAGGTAAAATTCTCTGCTCACCGATCAGCGAGGCGGGTACGCGACGGATTCCTGTGTGACTGAGGACCTCCAAGGCCTGGAAGAAGGCCAAGATACCTGTTAGGGTGTTTGGCCAAGAGCCTCCGATTTCCCTCAAGCTTCCCTCAAACTTCCCGCAACCTGCCAAAAATTCCCCGAAGCCCATCCTGTAATTTGATCCTGCAAGGCACCCAGCCTTTGCATCAGGGGCGGGCTTGTGAAAGTCTCATCATGTGACTTGGTGTCCTGTGACTTGGTGTCCTGTGACTTGGTGTCATGTGACTTGGTGTCTGCGACTTGGCGTCCCCGCCAGGCACCCACGATGACTGAAACTCAAGCTCCCCGCGGTTGCCTTGCAGCTGCCTTGTGCTGCCTTCGGCCTGAAAACCATAAAGACGTGCTGCGAAGGAATAACTGTATACAAGTCTCCATCCTCTTTGACTCTCTCCCTCTCTCCCTCTCTCCAGACCATGTCCGCTCTCGATTATTAGCATCCTTTTCCGCTTCCTCCAAGCCTAGCGTGTCTCACTTAGCCACCGTGTCTAACCAGCCATTTTGGGCTCCTAGGCGATAAATTCTTATCTGTGTCTCTGCTCACCGCACATCGAAGCCACAGATTCCAATATATATTTGCTTTCTTGAAAGTCACATCCTCCTCGTCAGAGTCAGCATCTCATTTAAGCTGCTTCTCTCCACTACCCGTCGCTTCTAGTGCGAATTTTGTCTCAAAGTAGTCATTGGGAAAGGAGCTACATCGTAGCATAGCCATGGCTCAGAATAGTGAAGCACTCGTGCATCCAGCCCTGCTCCAAGAGTCTGTGAAAGAAATCTCCGAATTCATAGCTCGTGGACAGCGGGTTGCTTTCGGTTTGATGACCGTCAACCATGCACTGGCACATCAGGATACCCTGACTGCTAAGTTGGTTGTCACACACTTGTTCCAAATCATTGGTGTCTCCCAAATTCTGAAAGAACTAATGGAGGTAGGCTCTCGTTTCAAGGATCCAATACTGCCTCTTTTCAATTTCAATGGCGTGCAAGACGCGATGAGCTGTGTCCACTCTTCCTACCCCATCCTCAAAAGCTTGGAGACCATCTTACGGAACTCCGACCAACACATTAGCCCCGACTTGATGAGACCTTTTAAGGTTGACTCAGAGTGGCGGCTTGTGAACCCTCTCCCGCAGCTAGACTCCTGTCTTCAGCAACTCACTCTCCTCGTTAGCGTTGGGAAATTGGAACAAATCCAGAGGATATCTTTTGGGTAAGTCCTTCATTCCGAAGGGCTGTTGTCTAGGCGGCTAACAAGATATTTTAGGGATAGATCCCCACCTGAGACCAATGAACTCCAGCGACTTGTCTTTGCTACGAGGAATCTCCAGAAAAAGGAACCCTCCACTAGAGACATTCTTCAAAATCCTTTTGGAGCACACGTCTACCAGTCCCAGCGGCCTCTCTACACGGCCCCCAAACCCCTTTTCGATCAACCGATGATCAGGTCGATCAAAGAACTCCAGCATCCATGCGGCTTCCGAGGAAGATATGGCGAACCAGATTACCCTTTCCCAGACAAGAGACCCTTCGTTCAACTTGATCCAGCCGAACCATACCTCGAATTGAAGAAAAGCTTTGAAGAGTCCGAATTTGATCGTTATAACTTAAAGTAGGTGCAGTTTTTTCTAAATAAGTACTGTGAGGGTTTTACCTAACTTTGATAGCCTCCAAGGGAAATACCCCAACACAGCCATGTTTGGTTTCTGGCCACCTACCTTCGTTGGAGAGAACACGGTGCAGGATCGTCAAATTCAATCCATCTTCACAAATGACAAAAGGCCCCTCCCTAGCCCAGTCCGCGAAACCACCGAGAAATCCGAGGAGAAATCCGAGGAGAAACCCGTGGAGAAAGCTTCCGACGAAGACACAGACAAAAGACAAACGTGAGTGCGCTATTGATCTACGACACTGAGACATATCTAACCCGCATATAGCATCGAACGCGAGGGCTCTGCCGAAACGCATTCAGAATTTGAAGTGCTCTCCCATTCTGACGCTGCTTTCAACACGCCCAACAGCACCCGAGACAGCACCCCTACGATAGCTCTAAATGAAAATTCAGCACAAGTTGAAGCAACAGGAGCACCCTCAACTGAAACAATACTAATCACAGAACCGAATACATCAGAGTCCGCCTCAAAACCTGGTGAACAAACACCGGTCGCGGCCTCGTTCAACCCTTCGGACAAAGTTGAGGATTTTGAGGACGAGAAGTTGGAAGCATGCATACTCAGCCCACGCGTGGAGAATGCATTCAATGCCATCGAATGGTCGTCCAAAGTGGAACGACTTCCCCTTTCTCAAGCCCAAATTCAAACACAACTGAATAAACTTGGTCCAGAATATTCGGTGGTGGATACCATAAGCACTCTGAGCGCTGAGGAATGGAGATCTATAGCGGACTATACCAAACCACGTGGCACCCTCCTCTCAGTTGAAAAGTCTCACAAAGTCACCATGCCGACTAAATTCGGATTGTTCGATATCGCGTCTCTCATATTCATCGTCAAGATAGTATATCCTCCCACGGATCCGAAGAAGGGCTCTTTCGGGTTTAGGAACCCATTTGCCGCAACTACACCAGGCCTGTTTGGCAACCCTCTACCACCAACCCAAGCAAGCCACCTATTTGAAACACCCAACGGCGAAAAACAGAGGAATGGCGGATTATTCGGAACTAGATCGACGGGAGGGCTCTTCGGCAATCCGCAGCCTCCGACACAGACGACAGGATTATTCGGTCAAAGCCAACCTCTTTTTGGGACGTCAGGTGGAGGACTCTTTGGTACTTCACAGCCCCAAACTACTGGCTTATTTGGCACTACGAACACTGGAGGGCACACAGGATTTGGAGGTCCTAGCTCTGGAACAACCGGTGGACTTTTCGGCGGTTCTCAACCGCCAATGCAGCCAACCAATCTGTTCAACACCACCGCTCCTACAACCCAGACTGGATTCGGCACTACAACACAAGCTGGATTTGGCAATACAGTACAAACTGGGTTTGGCCCTGGAGCAGCAGGGGCTGGGCCGTTTGGCACCTCCACCACAAACAGCTTCAGCACCAACACCAACGGAAATCAGACAGGAGGTGGGCTTTTCGGAGGATTTCAACAGTCACAGAATGAACCTCAACCATCTCTCTTCTCTGGCTTTATACAGAGGCAGACGGCGCCTCAGCCTTCGCTTTTCGGCTCGGCAGACCCAACTGCAACACAAAGACCGTCCCTATTCTCCAGCTTCGGAAGCTCTTCTCAATCGCAGGCCCAACCTACTCCATCACCGTTCTCGACACCTATAGGCCAGCAGGAACAGACCCAGGCCAGGGCCACACATTCCCTATTCTCCGACCTAGGAGCTCAGACACAAACCTCCACATCTCCATTCTCGAGTTTCTGGAGCAAAGTGCAAAGTCAGGCTCAGCCACCCACATCACTTTTCTCCAACCCTGAGAGCCAGACACAGCGTTCATCACTGTTCGCACCAGCAACCACTCAGCCACGACCTTCATTTTCTCTCTTCGGGCAACCAGCAACTCAAACACAAACTTCATCATCCCTATTCGGGCAAACCACAAGCCAAACGCAACCAACCCCTTCACTCTTTCCCAATGTGACGAGCCAGACACAAAACCCATCACTATTCGCAACACCAGCCAGCCAGCCCCAATCCACATTTCCCCCGTTTGGTCAACCAGCAAACCGGACACAAACTTCATCCCTATTCGGGCAAACACCAAACCAAACAAACACCTCCACATCCGTCTTCGGGCAACCCCAGCAACCCCAAACGCAGCCCGCCCCCTCACTCTCCTCAAACTTCGCGCAGCACCAGCAAACCCAGTCGCAAACGCAGACTCAGCTTGCCCCCTCCCCTTTCGCCACACTCTCCAGCTCTCTCTTCGTCGACACCATCAAACCACAGCCGCAACAGCAGCAGCAGCAGCAGCGGTCAGCATCGCCTGCCTTCAGCTTCGCGAAGAGAGATAACGGCACGGCGGGCCCCGCTCCGGCGGCGTCGAGCAAGGCGGCGGGTCCGGGGTTTAGATTCGGTAATCCAAGCACGTGGAGGCGGGACGAGGTTGTTGAGTTGACGAGGAAGTGGACCGGGCAGGTAAGTGTTGGGGAGCGGGATAAGGATGAAGAGAAGGAGGAGGAGGAGGAGGTTCGGGAAGAGGAGAGTGGATGGCTGGGGGAGGTCAAAGAGGAGGTGGAGGCTAAGAGAAAGGAGGAGGAAGAGGTGGAAGGGAAATAAGTATGACTTGCAAATACTGTGCGGGATAGTGAGGACGGAGAGAAGGTCGAAGGGAAGAGTCCGGTGTATTAGGTTCAAGCTTGAGATGAGTCGTGGAAATTACGAGGTCTAGAATGATTTGCATGGCTTTGAAAATGGGTGGGGACGGGCATTGTTATGGCGTGTATGGAAGGGATGGGTAACTTATGATACTAGATTGTTAGGGCAATAAAATTGCTTGGGAACCGATTCGAGGAATTAGGAATATCATGTCCTTTGGCTGGGTTCAGAATGTAAATCATTTAGGTTATATAATATAGCGGTTGAAGGACTTATAAAGTAGATAAATATACTAAAAGATTTTATTGGCAACCCTATAATTATAAATTAATAGATTTAATAACTTTAATAAAATATATATTTTAAAGCGCCTTAAGGTATTTATTTTAGCTAATTATCTATACTTATTTCTTTAAAACCCAATATAGCTACGCCTATTTTAGTACCTTATTTAACTTCCTCTTTTTAACCTAGTGTAACGTGTCCCGCTGCACGCCGCCAAATGGCCAAGATAGACAGTACTCGCGAATCTATCACGACTGTTGCGGGATCCAATATATATACTCTTACACTTAGTAATTAATATATAATAAGGTTACTAATAGCTCTACAGTAGTAGAGCAAAGTTTGTGATACTAGCGCGTCCGTAGGCTTGTTACGGCAGCAGTGGTTCCCAAGGAGGTCAAAAAGTAAGGTAGTAGAGCACTATCCCTTGCACTGATGACTGCCAATAATAAGTGGCCCGTGCGAGAAATTCTAGGTACTCTACATCACGCCCGCGCACGTTTAATACTTCCCCAATATTTCCCTTCAAGCAGGCCCTTTGGCGAGCGCTCCAAAATTTTAAATTCGCTACGCGCATCCGACCTCGCTTGGTTGCCACCAACTGTACAAGGGGGTAACATGAATGGGTCAGACGCCCCCCCTGCTACACTCAATCGCACGACCAGCTTCACCCCCCCCCTTGGGCGAGCGCTGCAATATTTTAAATTCGCTACGGGCATCCAATCTCGCTTGGTTGCCACCAACTGTACATAGTAATCGAAGCGAAGCCGTATGCTTGGCTGTAAGGACCTTATTCCTGACAAGATGTCCGCAATTGATCTTCCTTTGTGGTGTTGTGATTATTGTTAAATATTGTAAGGTTTCTACCTATCCTCTACCCATAATATGGCTCCGCGAATAGGCCCATATCAGCACGCTCTAATTAAGGATCTTCTTCGACTTAGAGTAACTCAAGCAGAGTATGCCTCCGCCGCTAGTTATACAATTCGCTTAATTACCTCAATCAGAAGGAACTTACGAGTCTTTGGCTTAACTTAGGCACCTTTAAACAGTGAAGGCGGCCAGTTCCTACTAAGTAATTAGATAATTGTAGTAATACTAATACGGCTAGAGGAGAAGCCAAATCTCTTTAGTAACAAGTTGCAGTGGCTAATCTATAACACGTTTAATATTGTAGTAAGCTGCTGTACAATATTTTAAGAGCTCTATTTGGCTGGCTGGATAAGGAAGCGGGTAAGCTAATTAGATCCTCTAGTATAGAGCTTATAGTAGCTTATATAAAGAAGTGTAAACAGGTAGCCCTTAAACATAGCGCTTATAATTACGACATATATTTTGCCATTATATTACAGTATACCGCCAATTAACTGGTATTTGTAGATAAGTTAGGTATAGATTCGAAGACAGGCGTATAGAAGGCAGGCTAGGCTCCTTCTAGTATTACACCAGTCTTATAAACGCTATATAATCGGGGTAAAAGGAGGCTTAATATACTGCCTGCGTATATAATTAACGGCGTACTGGCAGCTTTGGTATATAAGGGCTCAATAAATAGCGAAGGCTTTAAGTTCTAGGTAGTAAATACTCTTTTACTATAGTATAATCGCTTTCCTACTAAGCGATTAGTAGTAGTTATAGATAACGCCAGCTTCCATTATTTAGAAAGGATAAAGTCTCTCTTTAACGCCTTTAGCGTTAAGCTGGTATATTTACCTTTGTACTTACCTAATCTAAATCTAATTAAAGCGTTTTTTAGAGAGCTAAAGGCCTTTATTTGGCGGGAGTGGTACTCTTAGCTAGAGCACCCAGAAACCTTTAGCTATAGCTTTAAAGCGTTCCTTCTTTAGAGTATAGATAAGGTTAGTAGTAAGAGTGAGAGCGCAAAAGGCCATTTCTGATATAGTGGGTATAATTGCTAAGGTTTTTAGGATAAGAGTTGCGATTAATCTTTAGCGTCTTTAACCATACGTGTTATTTGTAAATATACTAAAAGGCTTTAATCTGTTATATATAGGGTGTCTTTATCACTATAGGGGCGCTAGCAGTGATAAAGACACCTTATATTTTACTAATTATAATTATCTATATTTTAAAGAGCCTAGATATAGGGCGTCTCTACTACTATAGAAGCGCCACTAGTGATAAAGACACCCTATATTTTGCTAATTATCTACATCTTAAAAACCTCCCTCAAGCTAAGTATGACGCTTATTTACCTACTTCTTTAAGTCCTTTTATAGTCGTCTTACGACACCTAATTTAATACCGGCCTTAATAAGCTCCTTAATAGGATTAGCGCTATCAGATTTATCACGTAGGAGCTCTAAGTCCTACCTTAAATTACGGACAACTTTATGCGCAGCTTTAAAATCAGCCTCCTAGTTAAGGTTACCAGCTATACTTTACCTCTAATACTTAAAGAACTCCTCTAGATCCTTTACACGGTTAATACCCTATAGGTGGTATATTAGTAATATAGGTAAGGATAATAAGGGTAGTCGGCTTACTGGTATAGGAGTAATTTGCTGATCTAATATTAAGCCTATAGGGCTAACATGAAAGTAATTAACAACGCCTGGGCTATTAACTATAGAGCTCTTATTTAAGGCAGATTAGCGTATTCCTCTACCGCTTTTTCCTCTCACCGCCGCTCTTTTAGTAAGCCGAGTAGCAAGCTTATAAGGTGGATTCTTAATATTTGTAATGCCTTACTAAATGCTAGTTACCTACTCCCGTAAGTCCTTATCTATTAATTTAATATCTACCTAGCCAAGTATATAATACTAATTGGCGTTAGGACAGTGCTTTTTACAGTATTAATACCTAGTAAGCTTAACTTGTAAGCCTATTAAATTTACAACATCACTAGTAAGCACGTAAGGTGTTGCATTAAGCTCTAAACTCTATGAGGGCGTTAGAGGTTTATTACGGAGTTAATTAATTATTAACGGGCGAGAGGCCGCTGGCTAGTTTCCATTAGGAGTATATACAATTAAGAGGTTGATAGTTAGAGCCTTAATCTAGCCACGTCTATTAGTATATTAAGCCTATATAATAAGTTACGTGTTAATCTTCTACCACTAATCTATAACCTTAGAATCTATATTAAACCTAACATTACGAATGCCTGTATGCTAAGTGTTAACCTTTGCCTTAATTAGCTGGAGCTTAACGCGAATGCCTTGCTCTTAACAATATAGCTCCCTCTTATAAATAGGAAAGACTTAAAGTTGCTAAAAATTATAACATTAAAGGCTTGTATTAATAAGAGTTTTAGTAAACGCCGGCTCCTTTAGATATTAAATTAATATATTATAATTGTAAGTAATAAATACGCCGCCGCCAGCTCTTCCTATATTATTAATCTCACTCTCTATGCGTAGGCAAGGTGGCGGAGTTATTTCTTCTTTATCCTTAATTGTATTTTATGGAGGAGCCTAAGGAGCCTAAGGAGCTCAAGCAGCTGCTTAAGAGGCTGTAGCTTAATATTGCGGTGTTAACATATTTAACTATGGGTAGGTAGGATCCTGTGTCAAATATAGTAACTTATACGGCCTTAATTAAGTCAATCGGCCAATCTGACTTTAAGAAGCCTGTTGGCTCTATATATAAGAAGTCTGCTAACTCTGCATATAGTTAAGCTAAGCCTCCGTGTTTTTCTTATTGTCCTTATCTGTAGCTTCCGGATTGTTTTCTATTTCCTTAAGCTTCTCTAATGTAAAGCCTGGCTGAATGGTGTTGTGTTTGTGTCTTGGCGGCTGCTACTGGACACCCTAGTGAGAACTCCACGAAGGCAGAGGCGTACGTAATGAGGGAGGGAGGAGGCTTTGTCGATTTCGTTGAGGGCGAGGAGACACACCCATTGGTCGAGCCGCTACGCGTTTTGAAGGAGGATTCATATTAAAGGCAAATTAACGATTTTACAACACGATTTTAGATTGATATTGAGACTTTGGTAAGCCAAGCAAGTTCTGAATATATAGCTTCAATTTGATTGCCCCCAGCAACCAGGCACTTGGCTTCGCTTCAGTTACTATGTACAGTTGGTGGCAATCAAGCGAGACTGGATGCCCGTAGCGAATTTAAAATATCGCAGCGCTCGCCAAAGGGGGGGGGTGAAGCTGGTCGTGCGATTGAGTGTAGTATGGTAAACAAAATAACCTAGTCCCGCTATGTCACTTTGGACTCGCTTATTTCTTGACCAGTACTAGCAGGGGGGGGCGTCTGAGGCATTGATATTACCCCCTTGTACATAGTAATTGTAGCGAACGGCTATGGCTGCACGCAAGGACTATTTTGGTTGTTAGTTCCACTTTGGTTTTCTTTCTAACTTTTCTATTATGCTTTCGAGCTGCCTTACTTTGCGTTAAGAGGGATATTATAGACATTGTTGAGTTCCTTCTATTGGTAAGCTACTATTAGCGAGCTAGATATCCTCGCGAGTTTATAGATATGGCATTAAGAATGTAAGGTGCAGAGGCTTATATAAGGCACACCGGAAGTTAAACCAAGCAGCCGAATAATTGGTGGGACCATACTGGCCCAGAACTGGGAACCACACCTCGCGGGCCCGGAACTGGGAACCACACCACACGGGCCCAGAACTGGGAACCACACCTCGCGGGCCCGGAACTGGGAACCACACCACACGGGCCCGGAACTGGGAACCACACCACACGGGCCCAGAACTGGGAACCACACCTCGCGGGCCCATTAACTCTGAGGAGAGGGGAGCTCCGAGGAGAGAGCTCCAAGAAGAGAGGAGAGAGGAGGAGAGAGGAGAGAGGAGGAGAGAGGAGAGAGGAGGAGAGAGGAGAGAGGAGGAGAGAGGAGAGAGGAGGAGAGAGGAGAGAGGAGGAGAGAGGAGAGAGGAGGAGAGAGGAGCGAGGAGAAGAAGTTAGCTCCGTGGAGAGAGGAGCGAGGAGAGGAGAGCTCCGAGGAGAGATAACCTTCAGAAGCTGGCAAAAAGCTAGGCAATAATACTACTAACTAACTGGCAATCCGTGCGATTCGAGGATTACATGCATTTTGCTTAATTAGGGGCATAGTCCAAAATGGACTTGCTATTGACTTAGGAGCCGTGCGGACTCGTATTCGTCTATATACTTATTAAGCTCATCTACCTCCTCCTCTAGCAATTCACCTATACGCTTATATAGACTGGCGAGCTTCTACATTCGCATTGCTCTCCTCTACGTCTTCCAAACCTTCCACTTAAGCTCTGTTAAGCACGACTGAGTATACATTCACTCATTTGTATTAGATTCACTCGCCGATTCATCAAATAATTTAATAAATGTTAGGCACTTAATTCTTTTAGAGCGCTTCGCTAGGGTGTCAGATTGCCTAACATACTCTGGGCTAATACTACTCGGATTCTTAATATCTGCCTTGCTTCTAGCTGTTTGCCCTTATTCGCGAGTTCGAAGGCTACAGCGCGCTCCTTTAGCACTATAGTAACAATTGGAGCAGGACCCCTTTAGATATCCTTTTAGGATCACGCATTTAACAAAAGACCCTCTTCCTCTTTTGCAGTCCCGGCAAGCCTACACGCCATCTCTTACTTGTCCGCGACTATACGCTAGGGCGGCTTTGCAGTTCTAGGGCTGAAATAAGTTGATCTGATTGCGGCCCCAGCGCAATTCAACGCCGCGTAGTAGTTCCATTCGGGCTATAGCCTTTATTAGTTTGGAATTCGCTTAGAAGAGGGCTTACTCTGCCCACTCCAACAGCGTTTTGGGTCTATAGGACTCCTAGTTCTCGTTTATAATATCCGGATCAATATACATTTTGAAACATTCGGCGTGGTTAAGTTATTAGGGAAAATGAAGATATAAGCATGAACGTGGACGGTATTATATATCCTGGACGATGTCCGTGGTCTAAGTTCGGTGGTCCCAGTTTCGGGGCCCCCAAACGCCAAGGCTGCCAAACTTTATTACCCATAGATGAGCGAGGGTCCAAAAAGGGGCCCTCGCAAGGATCACGTAAGCAGTCACGTGTTCTTCACGTGAGGAATAATGTGGCTGAGCTTTGTCATGATCTAAGGTCCCGGAAATGGACCCCGCAAGTGATCTCGAGTTTTGGGTTCCGAGAATCGAAAGTTTTTTGAAGCCTCAAGAAAATTTGATCTCAAGCGATATATGCTTGTCAATGCAAGTCTTTCGATATCCAAATCACAAAGTATATTATGGTCATGCACGAGATCGGCCCTTCTTCGAAATCCCTTGCGGCTTTAATGTGGCATGCCCTCCCGGCCGTTTTAGGCGGCCCACTGGAGAGAATCAAGACGAAAATTCCGGAGTTCTTAAACAACTTCGATCCTCAACCGGCGGTGATGGAAGTTGATGTTGCTCCTTACGCTGACGCTTGCGTGGATTGGAAAGTTGTGCTTCGGACATATAGGAACCATCAATAGCATTGCCATAAGTGTCAAGGGCAGCTGGAGTCCGGCGGTTATATCTCATCGATGCTGTCAAGTCCGATAAGCCGAGAAGGGCGACGTGTCCGCGTATCGTGTCCATGCTCCTGTCGCTGTACAAGTCTCCAGCATGAAGAGACTGCGACCCCCCCGGTCACTCGAAATTCAGCATCGCAGAACACAACCACGTTAAGTTTCTTTATTATTATTTATAAGGTAGCGGGATTAGGATTACAGTTAGATTTAAAATATTTAATTATTATTTTGAATTTCTTCCTGCGTAGTTGTGTTCTGCGATACTGAACTTCAAGTGACCGGGGGATTGTAGTCTCTTCATGCTGGAGACTTTGTACCAGCCAGTCCTCTCGATGCTCCCATTAGACAGTTTGCCAAGAGGGAGACAGCCCTGCCGTGTCAAGGTGTGTTGCGCTGCAGTCCATATATCCCACGCGGGGCCGTAGCCTCGGGGCGGGGCAAAAGCCGGTGTTCTCCCAGGGCCAATACCTCGTGTGCGGCTGCGCATCACGCATGGTGGAGGATGTGTATGGATAACGTCGACTGGTCCAGCGCAGATACTAGTCAGAAACAAAGAGTGATATATAGTCCCAAATGGGAAATCTGCGTCACTATCGGGTGCAAACTCCACAACGGCTGCATACACTGCGAAAAAAAAAAATCCTGTTCTGATCCACCTTAACTTAATCTGGAAAAGCCACTAACTAGCCTTGTTTGCATCGTGGCATACATAACTCTCTAACCTGATTGGGAAATGGTCAAAGACTTGCTAACAGTACTAGAACGGGGGTTCTCAACTTTGCATTACGATCGAAGAGAGCCTACTAACCCAAAGGGGCTTAGTTGGATATAGCGCAAGCCATATTCCTGGGTGGCTGGTCTAATCGTATGAGATAACTATCACATATCGGGGGGGGGGTCATTTGGCGCGGTTACGACCTCTATAGTCTATAACGAAAACTCCCCTTACCAAGATCCCTTTCCGTCTTTGGACTTGAGCAGCCGCCGCTTTAACCTAAGCCGAGGGTGAGCAGCCCTGAGCACGCCCTGAGCACGCAAGGAGGGGTCTGGTTCTGGGCCCTTAGGGCCCAAATTTGGGAATCGGCTAAAGATGCCCAATATCGCCTCGAACCAAAGTTTCGGCCAAGACTGCTGCCTTAGACTCAGCCACCTCCTTTAATCCTTAAAACTATTACTAACGCTTACCCCTTATTGCAACCACACTAATAACCTTAGCTCAACTTATGCCTAGCTTTAGATTTTAGGTTGTTATACCGCAATTATTATTATTATTAAGATTATTTAAAATAGCTATATAGTATAAAATGCTCCTTATTAACTATCGTTTTGTTCTTCTAAGTGTTTTAATAGCATTTCTATATTAACTTCTAGCTAATAACTATATAGTTTTCCCCTTTAGGCAATCGTCTAAAGGATTTACACGTACTTTTAAATAAACCCTATAATATAAATGGCTAGAATAATAGGATTAGGTAGCGCCTTTAGATACTTTAGGAGCGGACTAGGATATAGGTTAGAGAGGAGATCTAATAAACCCGCTTTACCTAATATAAACTTAAATGCTCCTTAGATGGCGACCTAGACTTTATACTAATACTTTTTAGTATAGTATAGGCCTTTATAAGCTAACCTAGAAGAGGAGATTTATATAAATATAGCCTAATTAGGAAATAAGGGAGTAAATTAAATAGGTTAGACTGCGTGGTGTGGGCTTATAGGGGTATAGCTTAGTAAAGAGTAAACCGGATTAGATAGTATTAGCTAGGTTTAGTATAAGTTGCGTAAATTATTATGCGGATACAGCCTAATTAAGAGTAGAGGGGTTATATTAGTAGGCCTCTACTATCTAAGCGAGTAGGGTAGGCATAGCTGATATAAATAAGATAGTGCTAACGTTAATTAGTTAGCAGAGCGGCGCGGATCTAAGGTAGGTATAGCTTTAAGGAGTATAAGAAGCTATAGTAAGGGGAGTAGTATTATATAAAGATGGCCTAATATAGAATAAGGGGCTAGATTAAACGGTGCGAGCGTTTATAAGTGGACTAAATTAGATAAGTCTAATATCTAGAAGTCAATTAAGTGGGGTAAATTTATATAAGTACTAATAGCGGATAACGCTAGGGTCGGATTTAACAAATTATAGCACTCTTAGGCTAAACTACTAGCGTAAAGCCTAGGGGAATAGCTTAGTAATATCCTTATATAGGTTTAACTAAGCGGGGCCGGCTTATATGGATATAATTTTAATTATAAACGTTAATATAAAATTGGACAGCTCTAGTCTCCGGAAGTTTATCTACTTAGGCAACTTTATATAAGTATACTAGATAAAACTACGGGAATCTAGCTAAATTATGCTCTGCGCAAGCACTTCTCAAGCTCGTAACTGTGGCACTTCTGTCCTTCTGCATTATTTCAGTAGGATTTAGTGAATTGTGAATGACTGGTACGATATCGCAGGGTCTCTTGCTTTGAACGCCGCCCCGTCCATGAAATCGTGAATGTAGGCAGGTCCCACAAAATCAAAGCTGTCCGTACCCGGGTAGCGACGGAGAACAAAAGGCGTATGGGCCGTGAAGCATACGCAAATTTTGTCGGTTGGCAGCATATCAGCAGGGCCTAGACCAAACTGGCCATTAGGGGTGATAAAAAAGCTGGTCCCGTACCACGCCTCTGCCATTGCCATTCGGTAGGTGTGGACATTTGGAGGCTCATACTCTGGAATAGTACCACGTTCTATGTCGCGATAGTGCGCCCCCAGCTCGTAGAAGTGATTTGCTATGGCATCCGGTGGATACGGTTCACCGCCCTTCATGGTGTCCGCCACCAGTGTTTTGACCCAAACCTTGTGTTTCCAGCGCTCTGCCTCCTCCGTAGCGTTAAGAGATCTTTCTGATGTTCCAATTGATCGTGCTGTCGTTTCGTTGCTGTACAAGAGCAGGAAAATGGGATGAAGACTCTCGATAAAGTTATTAAACTTTGTTACTCTCGTCACAATTTGGTCGGATTGAAATGCTTCTGGTGGAGGGCAATATATAAGCCCAACTGTATCCATAATAATTCCTCTTACGATAATCGCATTGGATTGTTCTTCTAAGGAGACATGAGGAGGATATGGTCCTTGATCAAATCGAGGATTAGGAAGTACGCCGGCATTGAAATGCTTCCAGTTATCTGTCATGCTTCTCCGACTGCTGAGATTTGGACACCAGGTTGGTAGACCTGCCATTCTCTCTTTTGAAGGAGCCTGCATGAGCAACCGAAAGCCAGGTGTTTCGACGAGAGCCTTGCCCAGCTCAATGTAAGCTTCCCAAAAGCACTGCTTGCGTTGAGGCGAGTAGTCAATGTTTACTTTCTCGCGAATCGATTGGAGGGCAGCGCCCAAGCCACCATATACTCGGTCAACATTTTCGGTCGATTCTCGTCGACGGATTAAATCAAGCAAGAATAAAAATCCCCGCTCATCAAGGCCCCGTCTTAGGGATGCTCTAAAACCACTTCGGAGAGCCTGGAGCTGGATTACGTCAAGAAACCTCGACCTAAACCGGTCAAAAAGGAATCGAAAGGCAGGAGTGGTCTGGATAATGACAACGAAAGCATGGATCTGGTCCCAGGATAAAAAGTGATTCCCGCAAAGTACGTTGATGTAATTTGCGAGCACTATTTCCTGGATGACCCAGACTCTCTCAAACCATGATCGAGCAAAGAATTTACCAATGGAATGCCAAATCGGATCATTGGGCAAAGGAATGTGTTGAAGTTGTGCGCCCATTGTAAATTGAGGTATGGCAGAGCTGATAAATTCAAATGCATGAGGAGCATGTGCGTCGCTAGCCCCAAGCCAGACTTGGACTCCAGCTGCTTGCATGTATATGCTTCCCATCTGTGAAACCTGCTGGGTTCGTTCTTCGTCATTCCCCTGATCGATACAAATAGCATCAATCCAGATATAATGGTCCGATAGTATGAAATACAATGAGCGAAGACCATCCGCGAGGTGTGGTGTTACGCCGAAGGGCGACCCGTTGCATATAATATCAACGTCATTCCTTTGCCTTCCCCACGAATATGACAGAGCATAATAGGGAGGAGCATTGTGGACTTGAAAGTGTTGAAGGCTGCAAACGATGGTTTCGCCCACTGACCGAATTGCTAGTAGGCGAAACTCCGAAGGCTGTAGGTGAAAATACTCCATGGCCGATACGTTCGATCTCCGAGAGCCAGCCGTGTGTACGTGAGGTTCTCCTAGGACTTGCTGAACGAGAACTGGCGATGCCTGGCTCTGAGCGGCTCCGACATCCGATTTGTGAGATCTGAAGGGAGAACCTAGTGCCTTGATGGCTGATCTAACACGTTTATGAAATGGCGTCGTTTATTGACTTTAGAGTTGGAAGACTGGGTCCGCGATGGCCTGAACAACGCTAGGCTTAATCAGGAAACTTATTAAGCCGGGGGTGTGTGGTTAACTGGAAGGCATCAAAGAACAGGTCAATTCTCAAAATCAGATCCGCAGGCCTTCATTACTAAATACGCAGACTGCCAGCTTCCACAGCCTAGTTGACAGCAATATCTGATTTATAAGCCACTGCGGAGGTCTCAGAACCTGTCCAATCAATAGAGGCAAGACAGACAGGCAAAGCCGCGAGGCTTACCACAGTACATACAGAAATTACTGTATCTATGCACTTCTCCTCAACAGGAATGAATCAACCAATCAGTGACAAGAAGGAGCAAAAGTCACAGGGACGGCAGCATGGTGGCCTAAGGAAGTAAGTTGGATGAAGCGGTTCCTAAGCGTTAAGCGCGTTCCAAGGCTGATATATGCATGAACTCTGGCTCAAAGAGGGCCCGATAAAATGCTCATAGGTCTTGGCGCATGGTCTGTGCGCAGACAAAATGCACATTGCAAAAAGGTATCGGAGGTCGGGGTTAAGCTTGGCGTAACCTCGGGTTACGCACGACCCCCTAAGGTCTGCGACATATCGTTCAAATATCACCCCCCCCCTTTGGTGGTGGCCCCTACTTTTTTAACGCGTCTTTAAGGCCTAGGTTAGTACTGGGTTAGTATGGAGGTCCTTATCGCGCGCCATTGACCTTACCGTCGCCTTAACAATCCTATTTTCCAACCCTCTGCTGTTCTTGTGCCCGCGCTAGCTCTTAGCTTGCGCGGGGCTTCTAATTTTATATAGAAAGGCCTGCTGTAATTCTAATTCTATAATATAGAGCCCTCTTCTTCTCCTTCTCTATTAATATTTACGCGTTATTTACCCGTGCCGCGCTTACGCGTCTGCCCCCTTGCCTCTTGCGGATATAGAGTCTCTTAAGAATCTTCTTACCCTATGGTCCACTATGGAAGCCCCCCTAGCTTCCTCCCCCTATAGCCTCCAGAACGAATTCAAGGCCTAGACAGCACGGCTGCAGGATATTTATAAGGCCCAGCGCTTGAAGAATACTACGAGGGCGTACGAGCCAAAGCAGAAAGAGTGGGAAGACTGGTGCGCGAGACTAGAAGGCAATACGGACGGCGCCTGGGTAACGGAAGATAAGCTTTGCTTATTTTTAGAGCAGTAAGTCGTCAATTGAGAATCGCGGGCCGCTGGCTATCAAAAACAGAAGTTAAAACGGAAAGAGATGTGGAAAGATGGCGAGCGGGCGAAGAAGAGGCAGAAGATAACCACAGGAGGGCCGCTAGGGGGAAAGGCAGCCGTAGGGGAGGAAGCTATAAAGGAAGAGATGTGGGACGAGGAGGCCCTAGACGCCCTATTTAATGAGACAGTCCGATACTTAGTTATAAATAGCTACGTCTCTGCTATTACTGAGCTTTACGCGTGGCAGTCAGAAGGCAAGACCTCGCAGCCGCTGCGGGGGGCGAAGCTCTCGGCGGTACTAGACAGTGTCTGCCGCAACGAGGACCAGATTCGACGCGTTAACTTTATTAATTAAGGCCTGTTTATAATTACTGGCGGCTACGATGTTAAAGGGCTTAAAAAGGCGATTACTTGGTGCTGGGAGATAGGCTCTAAGAAGCCAGGCTTAATTAAGTCTTACCTTTGAACTGCGGCCGAGCATTTATTAGGTTTGTATATACCCTATTCAGCCCGTACGGCTGCCGTTTTCTAACCCACTTAGGCTATACTACCGTTACCCGGGGTAAAAGTAGATGGGACGTTCAGCTTGCTAACCTTGTCCTTATTAAACTAGAGAATGAAGGGCCTAAACCGGACGAGTTAGCGCCGTGTATGATTATGTTAATAACACAGGGGAAGCAGAATTAACACGGCAAGGTTGAGTATATAGGCTGTATGCGTAATACTAACCCTATCCTCTACCCTCTCTCCGCAATAGCCTTCTACTTCTTTAACCGCTGGGGCAAGGACGGCGCTAAGAGCTTCCCATCCTTTCGGCAGCTAGAGGACTACTATGGCCTATACGTCTTCCCTGGTAGCATTAAAGTACCGTAACGGCCGTTAAGCTATCACACGCAGTTTGAATAGAATAAAAAGATGTTCTAGGGGGTAGGGATTTACTTAAAGGAGAAGACCTATAGCGCCTGTAAGCAGAGCGTCCGGCATGCTAAGCTTAGCGGCGTTAAGGAGACCTAAATTAGATGGGCTGGATATTAGAATACGGACGCAATAACGGGAGCCTACCTTAGCTATCTACCCCGTGCGTTTATATAGTTAATTACTGGCTTCCTAAAGAAAGGAAAGGGCTACTTTCTTCCCCACGTATAGGAGGTGCTAGAGAAAGTACTCTATTTAAAGATATAGCCTAAGACTAACGTCTAGCTAAAATGTATAGAGACCTACTACCTAGAGAGGGTAGATAATAAGGTTATATGGCTTAACCTTATAGGCTTAGGATTTCTACGCCTCCTTTATACACTTAGGGTAATCCTATTATAGGACTTAGTAATTCTACGCAAGCAGTTCCCGCTCTACCCTCTATAAAAGGACTCCCTCTTTAGCTGTAAGGAGTACTTGTCACGGTATAGTCCTGACGCGTACTGTCTCGTACTGTTTCCTACTGTTGGCTGGCCCACCACTAGCGCCTTGGCGGCTGCCCCTACTATTTGTGTACAATACCCCCTTTTACCTCCTTCTCCTCTTTATACCACAATGTAGTTATTTAGCCTATTAGCATTATAGCACTGTAACAGTTTATGGTATCTCCTCTTACGCCCTATTGCGATCTTTATTCTCCCTAGTCCACTGTCTCTATTTTCCTAGTATAATCGCGACCTGGCGCGACCAATAACACTATACCATAGTCTTAGACAATCTCAGTACAGTCCTAAACAATCTTAGTATTGTCCTAAACAATCTTAATATTACAGCCAGCTTTATAGATTTTAATTACCCTGCCTAGATCCCCTAAAATGGGTAACCAAAATACCCTATCAGCGAATATACGCGAAGCGCTCACCCGCCTCTTCGATACCTCCTACACCAACATTGCCTAGGCAATTAGGAGTGGTCTAGAGTACCCCAAGGACCTTAATATAGCAGGAACATTTCAGTACCTCTCTATATATATAACCCTTTTAACTAGCGTTAAGAGCGGTCTCCAAATAGTCTATAATAAAGGCCGGACTGTAAAGTCCTAACTTAAAGAAGCTTAACACAGAATTAACTCCCTTAAGACACTTAAACTACGTGTAAAGCAATATAAATAGCAAGCTTTAGTATATACTGAGACTATACAAAGCCTAAGCTCTTAGATTACTACACTTACCCAAACTATTACCAATAAGAACACCGCTACTGGCTCTCCTCCCCTAGCTAAGCCCTATAGAAAAAAGCATAAAGCAAAAGACCCTACCCTATTTAATGGCAAGGGATCGCCAACTAAAAAGTAAGAAAAATCTAAAATATAGGAAATAAAGATTTAAGGTGTTTTCCGTAGAGATATAAAGTGCTTTAAGACCCTAATGGACGAAGTCCTCTATATGTCAGATATACTAATAGATAAGGCTTATAACTATATTAAGCATGGCCTTGATATGCTATGTATATACCCAAACAACCTAAGTAAATGGGCCTTCTCTAACTAAGAGTCTATGTTTGCGTATATAAAGAAGCACTATAAGACTATAGATATAACCCAAGCGGCTAAGAATAAATTAGACACCTTAAGCTAAGGTAAGCGCAATTACTAGTTCTGGAAAGTAGAGCTTAATAAGTTAATAATAAAAGCAAATAAGACTAAGGAACAAAAGATAGATCTGCTTAGAAAGAATATTTTATCTAAGATAAAGAACTTAGCCCTTACCCTTAGCCGCAAAATCGACAATGCTAACTATAAGGGCTAGAGTAAGCAAATAGACGTGTTTACTTATAACCTATAGAACTACGCCTACTATACTAAGCTAAATACTGCTAAGCTAAGTACTGCTAGTGGCTATTAACCTACACTACCTAACAATAATACCTTAGCACTAGTACTATAGAATAACCTAATAGACCTTAACGCTGTCAAATTCGGTAGTGGTAGTAGTAGCCTCCCTAATAACGTCTAAAGACATTATATAGATAATAGACTCTGCTTAGTATATAGTTAACCTAGCCACTAGAAAGATGCTTATAACCCTAAAACAAACCTAAATCCCCTTCTAATACTACCACGCCAACCCCTTTCTAGCCGCGGTAGATTCTTTAGCAGAGGGATTAGTAACTGAAACGATAACCGCGAATAGGGACATAGGTTTAGATATAGAGACCCGCCCCTATAATTCCCTTCCCTAATATAGCCCTAGCTAATGGTCCCGTATATAAACTATGGATAAGTGCTCCATGCCGCTATTAACCGTGAGACCGGCTATATCCTTAGCAAAGTACCCCCTAGCATATATACACCGTTGGAGACTGATACGTTAGGATATACTAGCTAAGACTATAGTCACTAGCTAAGCCCCATAATCCAGTTATTAAAAGATTAACCCTTAGACTAAGTTGCCTCTAAGGGTTAGAACTATATAGGGAGGAGAATAAAAGGATTAGATCTATGCTACTGGATTAGTTAAATTTTATTCTAAGTTAGCTGCTACTTAACCTTAGAATAGCAAATAATAATAGAAATGCCATCCTTATTTATATTTACCTCTCCTTACTACATAACCCACTTCTATAAGTTTTTATTGAAACAGTAAGCCTTATTAATAGTGGTAGTATAGCACTAGTGTTTGCAGACAAAGACTCGCTTATAAAAAAGCATAATATTATAATAAAAAGACTCCTAGTTCTAAAACCACTCCGCCTTACTAATGGACTCCTATCTAGCTTTATTACCCACTACTTTACAGCAAGAATAATAATCGGCCACTATATAGAATCCATACTCTTCTATATTATAAAGTTATTACCCTTAACACTAGTAATTCTTAGAATGCCCTAGCTTAAAAAGCATAACCTAAAACCAGACTTCTCTACTCTAGAGCTTAAGTTTAACTTTAATTACTATGCCTATAACTATTTCCTATGGTATATTCCTAACTGTAACCAAGTAATACTATGTGGACGCATTACACGGCCAACGTTTAGATACTATTAGCCGATAGTAAAAGAGGTACCTAACACTAGTAAGCTAATATACACAGTAAATAAAACAGAGATTCTGGAAGACTAGACTACTACCTTATTTTTAAAAAAATAAATACTGCCAGAACTATAAGTCCCTTATATATACCTACTTAACCTAGGTCAGCTAATAAGATACCTAACTTTAAGTTATTTACCATATGCATATATGACCGTATATATAATAGCCAAGGGCGTTATAGCCAAGACTAAATCTAGAGCAATTAAGACCTCCCCCCTATAACGCCCAACCTTATACCCGTCTCCCGCGCGTACCGTGTAAGGCCGCCGCCTTGTTTCTGCCCCCCTAGGCCAACCAAGCCGTACCAGCCTAGCCGTAGCACTAGAGAACCAGATATGCCCTAACCTGGACGATATTAAATGCACTTATGCCGTTAATTTTACCTAGTTCTATAAATAAAAAGGCGTAAAGGTGATAAGGATCTATATAGTGGAGCTAGTAGAACTAGTTAAATAAGAAGGACACTAATAGCTGCTTAAGGAGCTACCTATAGGCCTAATAGAAGTACCGAACTTATTAGAAAGGTCTTTCCACCAGCTAATAGAAGGCGACTATATAATAGAGAAAGCCCGTAAAGCGCTACCCCCTTATTTCTATAACTTCCTTAAAATAAACCTAAAAACTAAGTCTAAGTTTTTATACCAGAAGATAGTTAACACTAATATTAAGAAATTTCTAAAAGGCAAACCAGGATTAACCTATAAGGATATTTTATAATGCTTACTAAAAGAGTTTTATAAATATATTAAACACTTCCTTCTTAAGAACGCAGATAAGCTGCCCCTTTACTAACTATGGGACCACAAAATTAAGATTATATTAGGAAAGCAGGCCCTATACTATAAAAATAGACCACTCTTACCCGTTAAACTTAGCTATATAAAGAAGTGGATTAACAAGATGCTAGATAAGGGTTTTATCCGTAAATTAACCTTACTAGCCATTATACTACTTCTCCTTATAGCGAAACCTGGCGGTGGTATATAAATCTACTATAACTACTAAGGCCTAAATACAGTTACTATTAAGAACCGATACCTACTACTACTAGTCTGTGAGACACTTAACGCACTCTATAGTGCTAAGTACTTTACTAAGCTTAACGTGATTGCTGCGTTTAACTAGATCCGGATCGCGGAAGGCTATAAATAGCTTACAGCATTTATTACCCAGTTTGGACTCTATAAGATGCTAGTTATACTATTTGGTCTCTATAACGCGCCTACTATATTCCAAAACTATATTAACCATATTTTATATAACGCCCTTAACAACTACTGCACTGCGTATTTTAATAATATCCTTATCTTCTCAAAAACACGCGCCAAGTATATAAAACACATAAATAAAATTATCTAGAGACTTAGTAATACTGGACTCTAGATTAACATTAATAAGTCTAAGTTTTATACTACCAAAACAAAATACTTTAGCTTAATTATTTTAACTAATGGCATAACTATAGACCCTAAGAAGGTGCAGGCCTTATAGAAATAGAAGGACCCGACATCAGTTAAGGAACTATAGCAATTTCTTAGCTTCGCGAACTTCTACTAATAATTTATTTAAGGCTATTCTAAGGTAGTTAAGCCTATAACTAGGCTACTAAAAAAGAGCATTAGCTGGTTATAGGGCCCCAATTAAGCACAGGTATTTTAGACCCTAAAAACAGCGTTTACTAAAGCACCGGTCCTAGCGTATTACGACTACACAAAGAAGACTGTGGTAGAGACAGACGCCTTAAACTGGGCTTTAGGTGGAGTACTCTATTAAGCTAATAAAAGTAATAAGCTTAAGCCAGTTGTATTTTTCTCTACTAAGCACTTAGCTCTTAAATGCAACTATAAAATATACAATAAGGAGCTCCTAGCAATCGTTAAGGTACTAGAAGAATAGCGTCCCAAACTATAAGGAACTAAGCAGCCGTTTAAAATTATTATAGACTATAAGAACCTCTAGACCTTTATAATAATAAAACAACTAAACCAGCGCCAAGTCTACTAGGCTAAGTTCCTTTCCTAATTTAACTTTATTATTACCTATAGGCCTAGCACTAAAGCCACAGTCCCGGACGCTCTTAGCCACCTCCTAGGCGTTATACCTGCTAATACTAATAACAAATATCTACAACACCAAGACCGCGTTATCTTACTACTAAAGAAAGTTAACCCTACCATCCTAGAAGAACTACTAAGCGAATCCCAAGACTAGAGCATTAAAGACTTTATTACAGTAATAGACCCAGAGCCTAAGAAAAAAACCCTTAAGGAGCTTATTAAAAATGCCTATAAAGAGAACAAACTCACTAGGAATATATTAGCTGCACTACACAAACAGGAAGACCGTAAAGCATACTATTAGCCTAAGCAGATTAGGAAGCTGCTCCGCTATAATAAATCCAAATGTTTAATTATTAACGGCCTAATCTACTATAGGAATCAAGTATTTGTCCCTAATTTACATAAACTCTAACTAGAAGTCATATACCATATATATAGTTTAGGCCCTACGGGTTACCCGGGCCGCGTTAAGACACTAGACCTCCTTAATTAAATATATTAGTGGCCAGGTATTTCACAGTTTATAACTACCTTTATAAAAGACTACGCTCTCTACTTCCGTATAAAGACCCTACGCTTAGCACCGCCCGGTTTCCTAAAACCACTAGAACTACCAGTCCGCCTATAGACTAATATCTCTATTAACTATATTGTTAACCTGCCTAAGTGCCTTTATAATGGCAAAACATACAGATATATCTTTGTCGTTGTTGACCGCCTAATAAAGATGAGACACTTTATTCCTGTTACTAGCCTAGATACTAAGGATGTAACGGAACCTTGTAGCTTAGACTACAGTGGGTCCTGTTATTAGGCTAGGTATATAGGTAAGAATAAAGTAACAACGTAATAATAACTGGTGGAGTAGTTGCCCAACAGATTAACTCCAATTATATTCTAAGATTTACTACAAGGAGAGAACTATCTATGGTAGGGACTAAGGTCCTTTAAATATATAACCGTACGCCTAAGAAATCCTCTCTTATACGTGAGGTATGTGTTATACGTGTTATATATAGCGTACACTACGTATACTCCGTACACTGTGTATAACATTATGTGACTTGCTTACTATTCCTCGTTACATGGTTCTACTAGATCCATCCTAGACTATGCCTATATTAACTAACTAGCTTCCTATAACTCTTCTCCAAGTAGTCGTAATATTATACTTAAAGCGTCCGTAACACTATCTCCCTTCTCTTTATCTTTGTCCTTAAAGATTCCTAACATCTCTAAGTCGTTTACTAGAGGTGTAATATCTATTTAATTAGTCTGGTTAATATCCTTACTTATTATACCTAAAGCTTCTTCTTCTTTATAAGCGTAACGTCGTGCTCGTACCGTGGCTGCCATATTATCGCTTAGTGAGATAATATTATCTCCGTGTTCTTGTTATGCAAAAGCGGGGTTAGTGTATATTGCGATAGCAAGTCCCTTATCTTAATAACCCTTGTCTTGCTTGGAGTGTACTAAAGCAAATATTTAATTGTCCTGCGATGTTCGCTCTATTTCTAACACTAAGTGTGCGCGTCCTATAACTTTTAATAGTCTTTAAGTTCCCTAAGTAACTTGTTATAGGGTCTTATATTTAATCTACCGCTATAAAGCTTAACAGTAAGCTCTTAAGCGCCTTAGATAAGCTTTATTGTTCGCAGGAAGCAGAGTAGGAGGCTATAGCTACTTAACAGCGTGCCCTTAAAGCCCATTTATTAGCCTCTACCCGTCTTTTTTATCTTAAATGTGTTTGTAAGAAGGTCTATTCTAAGGAGTAGAAACTTGTTTAATAGGGTTTATCTAAGCTAGGTAATAAAAGAACTAGCTCTCCTCCTATAAGGGAAATAACTCTAAGTAGCTTAGTAATTGCTCCTTTTAGGTCCCCCTTAGGTAACTCATTTTTTAGCAATTCTTTTTTATTAATATTACCTAACCTACTTTCTTCTAATACTTCTGTACCTTTTCTATAGCGTTCCTTAGGTTACTTAGTGGTTCCTAGGTAGTCTTACTATAGCCTATCTACTTTACTTTATATTATGTTTTGTTATCTACATCCTTGTAACTAATAATCTTTAAAACTTGCTATTTGTCTTCCTCTTATCCTCTATATATGTCTGCCTTGTAGACTAGTAGCTTAATATTCCCATATGCTAGCTCTAGCATTGCAACGTGTTATATAGGGTAGATTTTTATTTTGGCTAGTAGGTTTAACTTATATATAACCAATAAAATTCTTTATTTAACTTTAAAAGGTCCTAGCCTAATATAGTCTAACTTCTTGCTTAGTCGTCAACTCTTAAAATTTTTATATAGTAGCCACACTTTATCCCCCTCCTTAAGATCTGGTTCCTTAGATCTCTTAATATTATAGTACCTTTTTATTTATTCTTATACTAGTTTAGCTGTTTCTTTAAGGTCTATATAAAGATTTATTAACATCTCTATTCTTTATTTAGCTATACTACTCGTCTTTTTTACTTATTATGGCGATAATAATATTCTTAGCTTATATCCGTAATTCGCCTTAAATAGTAATATCCCCATTCCTTCTTATAGTGTTATATTATATATAAACTATATAACTGGTAATAACAATACCTAATTATTCTGTGCGTAATTAATATAATGCCTTAGATACTACTCTAGTATCTAGTTTAGTCTTTCCGTTTGTCCATCTATCTGCGGATAATATACTATAGATATTACTACGCGAACTCCTTATTCTGCCAGAAACACTTTTTAAAATACTGCTATAAATCTTGGATCTCTATCTGATATAATCTTATCTGGTGCTCTATATCTTATAAATACTTCCTTTATATAGATTCTAGCGACATCTTCTACTAATATCTCTTTAGTATATACTATAAAGTATCCCCACTTTGTTAGCTTATCCACTATTACTAAAATCGCGTTATGATCTTATCCTATAATAGGATCTCTTAACTTTAGTAACTTAATAATAAAGTCCTATAATATAACCTCCTATGGTCTTCCTGGTGTCTTAATAGGTTATAGCCCTCTATACGGCTTATGCCTTATTAGTTTGTTTCTTTAGTAATTTAGATATTCCTTAGTAACTTATCTTGCTAGTCCCCAGATTCCTTAAATAATATACTCCTCTTAAAGTCTTAATACTAAGCCTATAGCTCCGTTATATCCTTGTGTTATTCCCTTATAGAATTCCTTAATAAATTCTTCTGTAATAGACTTAGGTATATACGTTGCTTCTCTATTTTTATATTACTCTAAGTTTAAATCCTCTGCCTATACTTTTTAGATCTTTTATATCTAATTACTCTCTAATAATTTATAGATCTGACTTTCTTTAGTTACTATAATCTTTAGATAATTATACCTGATTAATCCATCTTAATCCTTTTATAATAAAGCTCCTAATAGCTTTTTATTACTTTATAGTTTAGCCTTTCTACTTAGAGCGTCTACTCGTGTATTGTCTATACCCTTAGTATACTGAATTTCGAAATGGTATTCTATAAGCATTTCCGCCTATCTAACCTATCTTTGGTTGAGTTTCTTTATTATTAGGAATCCTGTAAGGTTCTTATAGTCTGTCTTAACCATAAATGGTTTCTCTATGCCTTATAAGAATGCTCTCTATTTTTTAAGTGCTATAACTATACCTAACAACTCCTTATTATAGATGTTATAGTTTAACTCTAGTGGTGTTATCTTTCAACTATAGTATGCCACTAGGTGCCATCTATCTTAATATTTCTATAGGAAGTATGCCCCTAGTATAAAGTCTAATGCATTTATTTCTATAACCGTCTTTAGACCTGGTTAATAGATCTTAAGAACTGGCTCCTAGGTAAATAACTCTTTAATTCACTTAAATAGTTCTTATTACTCCTTTCCCTATGCCCACGGTTCTTCTTTCTTTATTAACTGTATAAACGGCTTAATGTCCTATAACCATTGCGCTATAAACCTTCTATAATAATTACAAAACCCTAGGAACAATTTTAACTGCGTAATATTCTCTAGTTCTTGCTAATTTACTATAGCCTTAATCTTCTTTGGATCTATGCTGAGTTGGCCTAGTTTAATAATAAATCTAATAAAATTAGTTTTCTGGGTAAAGAACTCGTATTTCTTAATTGTTACTGGCATCTGTTCTTTTTATAGTCTCTTTAAAACCCATTTAACGTGTTCTCTGTGCTCTTCCTTACTCTCTAAGTAGATAACAATGTTGTTAAGGTATACCATAACAAATTTATCTAGGTGTTCTCTTAATACACTATTAATTCGCTTCTAAAACGTTACTAGTATATTTATAAGCCTGAATTGCATAACTAATGGCTTATATAGTCCTTCCTTTAACCTAAAGGCTGCCTTTTATTTATTACCTTTCTTAATCCTAATCTAATAGTACGCCTATTTCAGATCTATCTTTATAAAGATCTTTACATTACCTATCCTATCTTGGATTTCGCTAATTAAGGGTAAAGGATACCTATCCTTCCTAATAATACTATTTAACTGTCTATAGTCTATACACATCCTAAGTTTTCCGTTCTTCTTTAGAATGAATAATACTGGATATCCTACTAATAACTATAATGGTCTAATATATCCCTTTTATAAGTTCTTCTGGATAAACTCCTTAAGCGCTACTAACTCTGTTTTAGTAAGCTTATAGATTAGAAAGAACTTTAGACTTATTCCCTTTTCTAATTCTATTTTATAGTCCCAAGCTACATGCTCTAATAGCTTTTTACTTTCTAGTGACCATAACTTTTTACTATACTTGTGGTATCTCTTTGGTATATAACTTAAGCCTTACTTAGTCTCTTTATATATTGCTCCGACTTAGTACTATACTAACTTGGTTTACTGTCGCACTTTACGCTATTATATATCCTTAATATTGACTTGACCTATAACCTAATTAATCTTTAAATTGTACTTCTGTAATTAAGGCATTCCTAGTATCGCCTTATCCTATCCCAACGGTAGGATATTAAAAGACATTCTAACTGGTCTCCCCTTAATAGTTATCTAAATAGGTTCTATTTTAAGATTAATAACGCCTCCTCTATAGGCTATCTGATCTCCTAAAATCGTTATAAGTGGATACGGGTATTCCTTTTATCTATATAGTAACCCCATTCTTTCTACTACCTTTAGTGATATGTGGTTCCTAGTTACTCTACTATCTACTAACGCTTTAAACTGCTAATCTTGCTATTTAGCTCTTAAATTTAGGTGTTAACCTTAAATTCCTTTAAGGGTTTAAGGCTCTAACACTAGTTTCCTTTAGTTTTATATACCTCCCCTTTTCCTAACTGTTGGCTGCTAGATTCTGCCTATACTTGGTCTAACTTTAGCTAATATTTAGTTCGTTTCTTTTCCTCTATATACTATAGATAAGTGTTCTCTGGGCACTCCCACTACTATTATTTGTCTAGGCATTCTTCCGTAAGGAATCTTCCTGGTTAAAGTGTTAAGTCTCCTTAACCTTATACTTCTACTGGGTGCTAACTATGTATATATTTAGTATTTCTAAACCGCTTTTCCTCTAGTGCCTAATATATCCTTGCTGGGTACTTCCAGTTCTTATCTTTTGGTGCTCTATATATATTGTATGTATTATCCACACAAGCTATCCACAATAGTGTATAATACGCTATATATTTTAGGTTAACTCTTAGTTTGTTTTTGTTTTTAAGTTTAAACTTATACCTAGTTAACCTAACCACTGGTATCTTTGCTATAGGTACTAAGATTTATTACTTACTTCTCTAGTCCCTAGATCCCTCTTCTAGGTTCCTTAATATTATAATTAATGCTCCTTTGATGTGACTTATGTGTTTTTCTATAATAGGTTAGTCTTGGATAACTTTTTTATCCAGCCACATATAAAAATCTGCCTATTTGTCATTATGTCGTTGCCTATACCACTTTCCGTACAACTGGTTTAGTGTGTATGGTCTATCTATTAGAAAGTACCTTATTATCACTATATCGTGATATCCTTTAGTATGTCTTTCTTTGAACCTAGTTGGAATATCTAGATCCTCTTCTTGTTCCAATTTATCTAACCATTTTACCCTAGGTATCCCTGCACTTGGCCTATTAGTAACTTTTCGTATGGGTGCTCTGTCCCTTATACAACCTAGCATAGCTGACCTCTTGTCTAGCTTTTGCTCTTGCTATATAATAATTCTTGTTCTAAACTTATCTATAATTTCTTGTTTTCTGCGTCTTGCAGCTAGATCTTTATAGTTGTCTTGCTTTTTAATCCTAGTATTAACTGTTTAATCTTTAGGCTAAACACTACGTTTACCTAGGATTGCTAACATTCTTATTTGTTTTCTAAACTTGTAGTTCTTAAACTTGCGTCCTATACTTATTCATTTGTTACTAAATTAAGTTACTGCCCTCTCCTATTGGTTTTTGTCTGTTATAGGTCCTTAGGTATGTCTTATCTTGTCTTAAGAATCTTAAGCTTCTCTTATTTCTTCTTAAGAATCTTAAGCCTGTGGCCTTTTACCTTTATTAAGTAATAAGCTAGCACTAGCAGTTATCTACTTGCTTAGTTTCTTCTAAATATTGCTCCTATTGTTTTATAAAGCGATGGAAATCGTATCTAATGGTGTTATAATACCCGTTACTAAACCCTATTCTGTAATGGCCTTAGTCTCTGCTTCTATTTTAACTTCTTTAAGGTCTACGTGCTTCTAGTAAGATGCCTTTATTACCTTATTATTGGTAAATGCTTCGCCTATGTCGAATTCATTATCTTTAATGTCCAATCTACGAGCTAGTTCGTTAGTTCCTTTAAACTTAGGTAACAATAGCTCCTATAGCCAATAGCTTGCGCTATACTTGGCGTCCTTATAAATTTAGTATGCGTTATTGTAATAATACGCAAAACTATTAATTAAACATTCTTTTGTTCCTCGCAGTGCACTGTTGTCCCTCTATACGTATGTGCCGTCTACTGGTCTGGTTTCCTTTACCACATAGTTACTTTAACCACCTCTATAGTCTCTAGCAAAATAACCCTATTTTCTACAATTTATATAAGCTCCATCTTTAAACCATTTTTCTTACTATAGAGTCCGCCTAAACGTCTTCTGCTACTAAGATCCCTGGTTTAGCCTCTACTCCTAGGTCCTTTAATCACTTAATCCTTAACCTCTAGGTTTCCATAGTTTCTTTTCCCATCTTTAGGTTTCTTTAGTACTACTTAGGTCCATTAGCTCTGCGCCATTCTATAGTTTTTAACTCTATATCTGTCATTGCGTACTCTACGCCTTATATAACTATGGAACTCTATCTTGCCCTCTCTTAGCTTGTTCCCTTTAATAGATTCTATTATTAATCTTTATTAACTAATCTATTAACTCTCTTAAAGTATCCGCATCTTTTATTAGGATAATTGCGTCCTGGACTTTAGCCTTAAGTCCCTATTTATACTGTGCCATAAGCGCCCTATTATTCCACTCAACCTATATAGCTAGTGTTTAAAACTGTATTATATACTCAATTACTAAAGTGCGTTATACTAAGTTCTAAAGCTTTTATTCTACTATGGTTATAGCTTCCAGGTCTCTAAATATCTGCGTTAGTTACTCTACAAACCCGTTCTAACTAGTAAATATATACCGTACATCCTAGTTAGTAGTTGTCATGCTATTAGCCTATATTTCCGTGAGATACGGCTTAAACCACTTAAGTGCCCTCCCCATTAGGAACAATCCTGCATAGGCTACTTAATCTAATGATATTGCTAACTTCGCTCCTTCCTATACTACCTTAAAGTGCATTTACGTAAGAAATCCCTTAAGCTTCAACTTCTCTCCTAAGAATTGTTTGATTGAAGGTAACTTAATCTTTACTACTCTAATTCTATTAATGCGTTCTTTAAGTATCCTATTATTATCTTATAAGTAATCAACCATTTCCTATAACTGACCTCGCGTAACCACTTGAGAATCCCTATTATCCATACTGGTATCTCCTAGCCCTGAGGTTATGGCTATTGCCAACGTCGTCATAACTGGTACTGCTCTTAGTGGCATGTTGTTTGACTTTATTTAAATACCGTAACCTTGGTAGTGAATATATAACAGAACCTTATAGCTTAGACTACAGTGGGTCCTGTTATTAGGCTGGGTATATAAGTAAGAACAAAGTAACAATATAATAATAACTAGTGGAGTAGTTGCCTAACAGATTAACTCCAATTATATTCTAAGATTCACTACAAGGAGAGAACTATCTACGGTAGGGACTAAGGTCCTTTAAATACATAACCATACGCCTAAGAAATCCTCTCTTGTACGTGAGGTACGTGTTATACGTATTATACGTGGCGTATACTGCGTATACTCCGTACACTACATATAACATTATGTGACTCGCTTACCATTCCTTATTACATAGTTCCACCGGATCCATCCTAGACCGTGCCTATATTAACCAACTAGCTTCCTACAACTCTTCTCTAAGTAGTTATAACATTGTACTTAAAGCGTCCGTAACAAAGGAGCTTATTAAAGCATTTATTTATACTGTCTATAAGCTACACGGCGCTCCAAATACTATTATTTCTAATAGAGGCTCTTTATTTATTTCTAACTTCTAGCGTCGCCTAAACTAGCGCCTAAAGGTAACCCTAAGCCCTAGCTCCACATGGCACCCTAAAACGGATAGTTAAACCAAGATTGTTAATGCAGCAATAAATAAGTACCTATGCGCCTTTATAAGCTTTACCTAAGATAATTAGGTAGATTGGCTTCCCCTTACTAAGTTTGCTATAAATAACCAAGTTAATAAGACCACGGGAATCTTACTATTCTTTGCCAACTATGGCTATAACCCATATCTAGGCGTCGAACTAGCAGGCCCCCAGCCATCAGCCCTGTCTATATATATAAAGAAGGAGTACCTATAAGCTAATACTATTACTAACTGCTTTAAGCGCATCTTAACCCAGCTTAAAGCCCTAGCTTATATCTCCTAGCGATAATATAAAGACAACGCTAATATAAAATAAAATAAAGGTATAATATTTAAAAAGGATAACATGGTTATAATTAGCCTTAAAAATATAAAGACCAACCGGCCTAAGAGGAAGTAGAATAATAACTAGGACAGACCCTAGCCCGTCCTAGCTGCCTATAGAGGAGCAGTTGTAGTTAACCTCCCAAACCATATCTATGTTAATAAGTCTTTCTATACTTTAAAAGTCCGCCTCTAGTTCCCTAAAGAGATCTCTAGTTAAGTATATATTAATAAAGAGGAACGTTGTAATATTATAGGCAGGATAGCCAAAAGGGATAACAACGGCAATATTATAAACAAGTGGGAATTTAAAAAGATCCTTAATATACATAATAAATAAATAGACGAGTATGGCTTAATATACTATATCAAATGGAAATACTATAACGAGAAAACCTAGGAACCTAAGAAATCCCTAAAATAGTGCGAGCGCGTACTACTAAGGTTTTATAAATAACACCCTAAAAAGCCAGGACCCCCAGACTGGGCACGAGATAAGGGAAAGCTACGCTAAGGCCGTGGCCAACCATAAAGGTAATTTGTGGTGGTTAAGATCTTATAGAACTTTAACCGCCGGTCAAAGTTATCTAATTGGTCGGTTTTTTGCCAAGAAGCACCATATAGTAGCGGTGTAGAGTTCTACCAATTTTATTCATTAAGCTGACCAATCAAGATTTTCTATGCCCGGCATGGAAAATCGCTATTGGCTCGGTTAAGGGCGGTAAGCAGAAGTAACATCTTTACAGCGAAAATAGGTTACTTGTTTGGTTTAGGAACCAAACCTTCTAGGGAGGGGAGTACTGTCACGGCACAGTCCTGACGCGTACTATCTCGTACTGTTTCCTACTGTTGGCTAGCCTACCACTAGCGCCTTGGCGGCTGCCCCTACTATTTGTGTATAATACCCCCTTTTACCTCCTTCTCCTCTTCATACCACAATGTAGTTATTCAGCCTATTAGCATTATAGCACTGTGACAGTACTAGAGGTTTACCACGCGGGTAGAAAGCTCGCTAGCTAGCGTAGTTACGCTAGATAAGATAATGATGCGAAAATACTAGTCCGCCTATAAGGCCGTAGCTAAGCTAAGATATAAGGCCGCGATCTTAGAGATAAAGGGGGTTTAATTACGCGTATAGACGATTTTAGAACGCCTTAGCGAGATAGAAAGGTTATTAGCATTATTCGTACCTATATAGATCTAGTAAAGAAAGACAGGTATCTAGATAGGGCCTATAGAGTCCATATATCTGTCTTTAGACGGCCCTATACCTATACTTATACCTATACCTATACCCGTACCTATACCTATATCTATTCCTAAACGCGTTAACAGCTAAATTCTATCTTTAGATAAACCCTCTCCCGTATATCTAACCCCTAGAGAGATACTAAGGGGTCCTTAATTATCTACCGCCGTAAAGCCTACTTAGCCGTCTACTATAACGTCTACTATAACGTCTACTATAACGTCTACTATACCCCTATAGCAGCTACCGTAAGCTAACGCTTAACCTCTTCTATTTATTCTTAATCTATAGGCGCCGCTAAGGAAATATAAGATACTTTAGGGTAGTAATTTAGTATTCTAGCTCTAGGCCAAGTAAACTTTAGGGCTAGTAGGTAGGCCGTTAATTAAAGCTTTTAATCACTACTAGGGGGCGCGCTAGTGGGTTAACGGCGAGGCTATATTCTATAGCTATCGCCGTAGAATAATTAAGGATATAAGACGGCGCGTAGAAGACGGTATGGCGAGAGATAAGAGATAGGCTATTAATTAGCTAGAACAGCTACAAGGTTGGTATTCTTTAGATTAGCTTTATAAGAATATCTAAATAGTTATTTTACTGCAGTAACTAAGACGCCTTAATATATAACTATACTATAGTAACTAACTAAGACGCCTCTATATATAAGTGCACTATAGTAACCAAGACGTCTTAATATAAGACTATACTAGTAACTAAGACGTCTTAATATAGGATTACACTATAATAGCTAAGACGCCTTAATATAGGACTGCACTACACTAACCAAGACGCCTTAATATAGGACTACACTATAGCAATTAAGACGCCTATTACGTAGGAATAGAACGCGTTTAGGTGTTATAAATTTAGAGCAATATTACGTAACCGCCCAGAAGTACTAATCAAACTTAAATTATATACCTTTTCGCCTAAAATCGTGTGTAAAAGTACTCGGGGGCGGTCGCTACGCGACCTTATATGGGGTTCGTGCGCGTTATCAGCAGGGGTGGCCCTAACCTCGTATTAACCCGGGTAGTTTTTGGTAAGTTATTCCACATCTACCCTTCCTTTTGCAACACCACGCTGACGCCAAGCCTTTCTATATTTAGTATATAAATGCACTGGAGCTCCATGGAGCTCCTGGAGTCAAACGATTTACTAGTTGGATGGAGTGGATTTAAGCTCAGATCCACTCCACTCCAGTCCAAAAAGATCACTGGTTAGACCGGCAATCCGCAGACACGTGGCTGGGGTCGAGTAGCTTCCGTTAGCAAGCAAGACTGAGAATACACTTACATCGTTCACTCACACTTGCCTCTAGGGCTGCAGGGCCTCTGCGAGACATCGTGCCAGGCTGGCTCGAGGGCCTGTAGCACTTCCAAGCCTTACTCAAGAAAGAATGGGATTTCATGAAAAGCCCAGTAACGAGTGAGATGCAGAGCTGCCGGCCGCGGGTGAAAGGCAAGAGGAGTTCGTGGCCTTGTCGAAATAACAACTTGATCACTGTTGCGACCTTGGGGGTGCAGTGTGTTTCTTGAAATAGAAGTTGCGGTTTTGGGGGGGGGGGGGGGGTTGAACAGCGTATAAAATTTAAATTTTTGAATTGAATTATACTACTCATTCAAATTCAATTCACCCATTTGAGTCTGTCAGTTCGACATGCAGCTAAATTGGGTGCACTACTAGCCCCCAGACGCTTTTCTAGATATAGAAGATCTGGCTGCCAGGGTCCTTTGTCTGTCAGTTTAATACGCTGATTTTGAATCTAGTGCATGTTCCTCTAATAGATGCACGGTTGTATGAATCTGAAAATTTATGCGGCTGTCGACCTCTCGCGCTTATCAGTGCTATCAACAAGGTCAGGTCGAATTCTAAAGGCCATTCCCACCCTGCGATCTAGACGATGTGATCACGCAACAATGTTTGTGACGCAATGATCGCGTGGCCGACGGATCTATCGAACGGCATTGGGGAGTATTTACAGCTTATGTACTGTACAAATCGACTGAATCCAACATGCAGAACATATTCACTCTGGCCGCTTTGGTCTTGCCCAAGGATAAAGGATTCAAAAACCAGAAATCTGCATTATACATCCATAACCACCACCTCACAGACAACATCTCAGACCATGTTCTCCTATAAGGGGCATGTTAATTTCATAACGAAGGTTGTTGCAGTGACATATACCTACAGCTCAAGGATTTTGGGACGTCTCGAGGCTTACGTTCCCTGCCCTCCACTATCTCCTGCGCCACCTTCGCCGTTGCCTTCACGATCAGCTCGTGCTCATGGAAATGCATCCTTTCCTTCAACTCTTCCAGCTCCTCTCCCTCCCACTCAATCTCTTTAACCATGATAGGAGCACCCCTATCCACCTCGTCAATTACGTAGTGGGCCATAATACCCGTGCGTGTTAGTCGCCCAGTCTTAAACTCTTCGAAAGCTCGCTCAATCGCCATAGCTCCATCGAACTCCCCTGTGCAAATTGTAAGTAGCCAGACCCAGCATAATCTCTTAGAACTTACGGGGTAGTGCCGGATGAATATTGATTATCCGCATCCTTGCCCTTTCGATAGGTTCCAGGAAAGCACCTGAGAAGACATGCATCCAACCAGCGAGAATAATCAACTCAGGCCGTTCCTTATCTGTTGACAGAATCCTCGCGGCCAATGCAGCATCATATTTTTGACGGCCTTCAGCCAATTTCTGTTCGTTTCTTTCTCCCTTCCGCAAGAACCCGTTACTGATTGGATTGAAGTAATCCCAAGGAATGCCTGGTCGTGAATTAGTTGCATGCTGTATACACGCGCATGGGAGAGCTCCTACCTGCTTCATCCGCTCGAACAATTGCGTGTGCATTTCTCCGGTTTGTGATGAGCGAGATAATGTGGCTATTTCGAAGCTGACCCGTAGATATCGCATCTATGAGAGCCTGGAAGTTCGAGCCAAAGCCAGAGGCCATGACCAGAATACGACATGGCGACTCTTCCGGCTCGGTCATTCTGGAGGATGTGGCGATGGAATAGGAGGGAGTTCGGACAAGTATGTATAAGTCGCTGTTTCAGGTTTCCGTGTCTGAAGTTTTTTTTGTTGCAGGGGTTCTAACCTAAGGCAGCAATATTTGACTGGTAACAAACTGTTAAGATCCGGTTGGCGCTAGTATTTTAGCGTAGAAATAAAGACCATGAAATATCTTTATTCAAAAGAAGATAACTATCGGTCCATTCCTACACATAGCACACTATATAATATTATTATAATATGCAAATTGTATAGGTTAAATAGTATGCTTCTAGGAACGAGGTACGAGTAAATAGAAGTATTCCTGCCGCTGGGCGAGGGTCTGTGCAGCAAAAAAACGGTGCGTCATGGGCAAAACTCAAGTCTTGGCAAAACTTGTCATCATTTTGGACCAAATAAGTTAAATTAGCGAACTGGCCATGTGACCGGCGACTCCCTAGGTTACTCTATCTTGTAGCATATAAATGTGTTATAATTTAAACGCAAGCAATTTGAAATATAGTCTTTCGAGCTGGTATACTTACAATTGTAATACTCCGAATCCTAAAATAGCTAGGGGGTTGAAAGTCCCTCTTTTAAAATAGAATTAGTATTAGAGGTTTGCTGCGAGAGCCTAGACGGCGACTAGCAGGGAGCCAAATATTTGGTCCCATTTTAGTCCCTTTTTAACACTGTCATAACGGCCCCGCTGGCGGCGAGGAACCCATTTTTGCTCCCTGACAAAATGTGACAGGGGAACAAGAACGGACACCGTCACGATATCTCGATAGGCTCAGAGAGGTGGCTATGCTGCCGGTAACCAGGATGTGCATAATTCCGAATATAAATAACATAGAAACTCTAGCCGATTCGCAAGGGACCGGAAAAAGTCCCCCGAGGGACCAGAAAAGAACTCCCCTGAGTTACCTCAGCAAGCTCAAACGTGATTCTGTTGGTGCGGAGTCAATCGGCCCGCAAGCGGGTGACTAACCACGTTCGTGGTGCTCCACCAGTATCACGTCTAAGGGACTTTCACAACGTTTATTAAGAAATCCGACTTTTTTTATGATTCCCCCTACACTCGCGGCTGAATCGCTCAACCATAACGGCTTAAAATACTACTAAAAGTTCATCGATTAGAGAGACGACCT
>Ga0307507_10001319_pt1 | contig 55455 bp, 44 predicted proteins | sample 7_EM_MG_FD_207223 | JGI IMG/M metagenome (GOLD analysis project Ga0307507, IMG submission 207223) | Populus trichocarpa ectomycorrhiza microbial communities from riparian zone in the Pacific Northwest, United States - 7_EM | ecosystem: Host-associated > Plants > Roots > Unclassified | place... | reverse complement strand
ATATATAATTAGGTTTATATTATTAACAAAGCCTATCCCCTAGGTCGCCCCTTCCTTAAAGGTATTAAGCAGGTTACTTACAAAGAAGAGGAAGAGTATAGGCGATAGAGGTAATCCTTATAGTATTTCTATTACAACTACAATAGGGGGGCTCTGGTATCTATTAAAGACTAATAACATTTCTTTCTGGCCTATAAATCCTTAAATAAACTAAATAATCTATTCTAGGAAGCCCTTTGCCCTAAAGATATATAGGAGACGCTTATAGGGTATATTATTATAGGCGCCGCTAATATCTAGGCTAAGTATTAATACTACAAAGTCCTTTCGCATAGCCCATATAGTTTTAATAGTAGCAGCAAGTAGTATAAGTGCTAATAGCGTTAAGCGATTCTTTCTTGCCCCTATTTAGCTTTGTGGTAGTAGGGCATATTCCTCTACTATATCTGCTATATAGTCCGCTATAACCTTTTCTAAGATCTTGCTTAGGGTGTTTTCTAAGGCAATAGGGCGGTAGCTTTCTGGGATTAAGTAGTCTACTTTGCCTTCTTTTTATAAGATAACTGTCGTTATAGATCTTCCAAGTCGCAGGTAGTAGCCTATTATAAAGCATACTCTAGCTACGTCTGCAAGCTAAGGTGCTATAAGTGGTCTATAGGTCTTTAGGGCTTTGTTTAGGATCCTATCTGGTCCTAGTACTGTGTTATTTAAGAGGCGGCTAATAGTTCTGGCCATTTCTTTAGTTGTTATGTCGCTGTTGACCCTTAGGCGAGTCACTAGTGTTTTACTAGTAATATTGCTAAGGTCTACTAGAGCCGGTTAAGGGAAAAATCTTTCTATAAGGATCTTTACCTTCTTGTTATTATTGCTTATAGCCTATAGTTCGCCTGCTCTTTATAGGGGTGGTAGGTGTAGATTTTCTACTAGGTGTCCCACCTTTTTCTTTACCCATTTCGCTATAGTCCAAAGGCCCTTGTTATAGGGGAGACTTAAATTAGTAGTATATTTATTTATAAACTGTCTCTAGTTATTCCTTACTTCTTTTCTTAGGGTATTCTTTAGCTGGTTTCTTGTGTCTTTATATTGTCTCTCGTCCTCAGAATTATGGCTACTTGTATATTTCCTCCTTGCTCGTCGTTGGCCGGCTATAAGGGCCGCGCACTATGCAGACCATGCGTATTACGCGTAGGGGCCTAGTTTTAAAACTAGGCAGTGCTCTTTTAGCCTACTTTTAATTGCTACCTAGATCCTTTCTAGTCTTTAATTAATTTTCTTAAGGGTAGCTAATAAGCCTCGCTTGTTTAGTATTAGGTGGATTTCTTCTAGGTCTTAGAGTTATTGTTTAATTGTATTAAGGAAGCTATCTATATTAAGCTTCCTTATTGCGTATCTTTTACTATTTGGTTACGCCTTAATGTCCAGATCTAGTTGTATTTAGATAGGGATATAGTCTAAGGTAAGTACCTATTTTTCTTTAGGGGAGTACCTTTCGAGTCTCTAGTATAGGTTTTTATCTATAATTATAAGATTAATTATACTTTTAGCAGTGCCCTATTGCTATATAATTGCACCTGGGGGGGTAGCTAGCTTAAGGCCCCCATTATCTATAGCTCTTAGTAGGCACTCTACCTGTTAATTAGCAGCAACATAGATGCCCCCCTACTATAGGTGGTAGAGGTTTATATCTTTTAGTAGGATAAACTCCGCGTGTTCAGTTTCTAGCAAGCTTATTACAGATATAATATTCTCTGTTTATACTACCCCTTTAACCCTAGGGTTATAGATATTAATGATTTATACTAGTCCCCTATATATCTAGATGGTTATAACTGTAATATCTGGGTTAACTGCCTGCTATAACTATAAGGCAAGGCTAATATTTTTGCTAATTATAAAGCATACGCGTATGGCTGCTTTTGGTTCATACAGGAGCTGGAATTCTTAGGGGCAGTATATTAATTATATATAGGTATTATAGTACGGCTCTTATATAGCAAGAATATGGTGTTTCTCTGGGTCTAGACTGTCTAGTAGGGGCCTTACTAGACGGTGGTTTGTATTGCTATAGTTGTACTATATAATGGTCAAGTAGCGGACCCCTAGTAGGGGTCCTTTGCCTCTCCTTCGCTCCTTGCTTCTTCCATTTCCACTTTCTCTAAAATGTTTAGAACTTCTATCTCCTATATTTACTCCCTAGCCATTACTTATTTTATATAGAGCTTTCTATTTCTGTATCTTATATTCCTACTAGCCTTTCTAAATCTGAGTTTATTATTGCCTCTAGTTCTTCCCCTGTTTTTACTAGTTGGCTATGTGCCCCTTATAAGCCAGCTACGTATGTTGTATTTACTGCGTTAAATCTAATTCTTAATTGTCCCGGCCTTAAACTTGCTATAGCCGTCCATAGGGGTCTTCCTACTGGGCGTCCTCTTCTTTGTGTCCTATATATCCCTTGTGTCCCTATTTAGTCTAGTAATGTCGCGTAGCGTCGCTTTTGGCCCATTAAGGCTTAGGATGGCTAGCTTAGCCCCCTAGTATTAAAGGTAGGAAACGCTAGGAAGACACCTACGTCCCCCTAGCTTATCGCCTGTTGTTTCCATTTATATAACCTAGCGTGTAGTTGTTCCTATAGCTATTAAGCCCTTTCCTTCCGTCTCCTATATTTAATGCAGTCTTCTCTCTCCCACGCCTTATATGTGCTTTGGTGACAGTTTGCGCATTTTGTTTAGTCTTAATTTATATATTATCTTATATTGTGGGGGCCTATATAGTGGCCGCAGTATACCTGTGCTGCGTATGTGGATTAGGTGTGTCCCTATTATATACAGCAATAACATCGTTCCAGGCGTAGTCTGTGGTTATAGAGCCTTGTGTTGTATATAAGGCCATTTATAATTATTCCTTTTTGGATAAGGAGTTTTTACATTCCTAGTATATATATGCTGACGATAAGGGAGCTATGCGTTTGTTTATTATCTCCCTAGTAAGTCTCTAGCGCCCTTTATATCCTTTTATTGTTCTTATTATATGCTTGGTTTGTATTTTCCTATTAAAGCCATTAGATTTGGGTAATTACAAGTCCTAGTATAAGGTGTTCCGTTTATTTTACTATCTTTTATATAGTTACTGTATTGTCCGCCTAGCGTCCCCTTTCTACCCTAAGGCTTATAGGAACCGACAGGACTTTAACTGGGTAATCTTTACAAAGCACTTTTATGCTAATACGCTCTCCTAGCCTATTCTCTACCCTTATGGCCTGTTCCTTTGCCTGTTAGTCCTTTAGGGTGACTCTAATGTCTCCACTCTTAAGGTGTCAGACTGTGATGGCGTTATAGACCTCCTTATAAATCTCTATAAGAACTTCTATTTCTAATTATCCCCTAAGTTCCTCTACCTTTTCTATATTTGGTTGTATTGTGATTATATACCTAGTTATTATTTTTAGGGGGGTAGGTTCCCTATGCTATAGGAGTATAGCTACAGCGGCCCAGGTATGGTTCGCCTATAGGGGGAGGTTTTGTTTATTTTTAATTTTATTTAGCTGTTAGAGGATTTAATTAAGGGTTTGCTAAAGGGGCGCCTAAGGTTTACTAGACTAGAGCTATTTTGCTAGCTATATTAGTTTATAATAGCTAATAAATGCTCCCCTATAGTTCTGGATACTAGACGCGTCTAATAGGCTTTGTATTTTGTTAGATGCCTTCTTAATTAAGGTATTTCCGCTTTCTAGTATGGTATTCGCCCGTCCTTATTGTTGTTGTGGGGGGCCATTGTTAGGTATAGGTCTGGCGGTCACACACGACTACGTACTACTGTCGTTCCACCTGTGCCTCCCCTGTGATGTATACATCTCAGGGGATTATTAGGGTGTTTTTTAGGGTTCTTTTAGTTGGTTTGGTCTTTTTAGGCTGGGTGCAGCAAGAGCTCCAAAAGTCTTAAACCCCTATATAGAATTAACTATATTATTTATATCCGCAGCTTAGCTAACTGTATAACATAGTTTATTAAACGTACTAGTAAAATGGTTCCTCTAGATAATTATATAAGATAAAATAGCTGGTTTCTTATGCTATGTATAGCTCTAGAGGATAAGGTAAAGGCTAGGCTTTAACTCTATATAGAGCACTATAAGGATAACTTAAAAGATAATATCCTCTTAATAAGCGAATGGATACATCTTTGTATAATTTATAATTTTCTTTAGTCTTTCTATAAAGCAACTCTATTTCTTTAAGGAGATTGTATGACACTAGAGAGGGTTCTAGAATTAGTTAATATCTTTAAGGATATAATATAGACCGCATTAGTAAATTATACAATACTCTTAACGTTTCTTTAGCTAATTATTTCCTATAGGTAACAGCTACTAAGGCTAAGGATAAGTTTATAACTTCTTAATTCTAACGTGCTAAGGAAAAGCTTATAAAGTATATTAAGAAGCTAGATAATTCTCCCTACTATCTAGCGGCACGAGTTCTTGACTTAGAGTGTTATATAGCTTTCTTAAAAGATTAGAATAATTGTATTACTGTTAAAGGAGAAAAGAAGCTCTTTAGCGTATAAAAGCTCTGGGAGGGATTCTATAAGAAAGCAATACTTTTAGGTTTAACTATATTATACACAACTAAGAAAGCTTAAAAGTCGCCTTTAGAGTCTAAAGAAAATCTCTCTGCCTTCTATAAGGCTTGTCTTTAGCATTGTTTAAAATATACTCGTCTATAGAGTCTAGATAAGTTTGATAACTACATTAATAAGAATCCGATTCCGCTTAATAGCCATATAACAGCTATTTAATGGTAGAATTAGCCTCTTTAGTATATAAGATTTCCACAACTCTTATAGCTTGCAATTAAAGTTCTCTTAATACTTAGAATAAGTGATAAGCTAAAGAGAGTATTTTTAGGTTCTTAATGCCGTATTCTATAGGATTGTATAAGAACTACTCCACAAATACTTAAGGTATTAGAGTGCGTAAAGGACTGGGCAGCTTATAAGATTTTAAGTATTCCCTTATAGTTATACAAGGGAAAGTATATAAGGGGTGTGTTGTATAACACTAAAGGGGGGAAGGGAGGCATATAAATAAAATAATTTTAGGCAAAAGGTAACCACTAAAGGCGTATAGGTAGCGTAGGTAAATATATACTAACTTTAAACTTAATAGATTATAAGTTTAAATCCCACTAACGTCGTCCTTTATTAAGAATTGGGAAATATAATTGTCTAGTATACTTTCTGTCCTACTGTATAACAGATTCTCCGGCAACATTGTTATACTATAAGTAAACTCTCCTCTCTGTATAATATACCTATATAACTAACTACTCTTAGGATAAGTAGAAGAGGGTAGAAGCTTTACTAGCAATTAATATAGAGGCTTGGGTGGGGGGTATATTAGAAAGGTAGGTGCGGATAGGGAGGCCCTTATATATAAATACAATTCTAATTTAGAGCTATGGGTCTCTAAATATAACTATAAGTAACCTATATTACTTGTATAAGGCAGAGAGCTAATTAATACTAGCCTTATAAGGCTTATATGGCGACTCTACGTTATCTAGTGGGCCCTTACCCCTTTACTAAATGTTAAAGTCTTCTAGGGTTCTATGGTGGGTGCTATGGAAATTGCAAGTAGTGGGATTATGGAGCTTAATGTTTGTTGTATGATATAAATTCTTAGCCTATAGTGGCGGCAGTAGGGGCACTGGAGGGTAAGGATCGGATTGTAGAACTAGAGGATAATAAGGAGTAGAAAAAAGTTACTAAATTTAAACTGCTAGGTCTCCTCTCTTTTTTCCTATTTTTATTTTATTTTATAGTATTTTATATAAAGAGAAGTATAAATAAAAAGGTAGAAAGAAGATATCTAATTAGTAGGAAAGCTAAAGGTATTTGCTAAGGCTCTATATAAAGCTCTACACAAAGCTCTGCACGAAGCTCTATACGAAGCTCTATAGAGGCTCTACACGAAGCTCTATGGAGGCTCTATATAAAGCTCTATGGAGGCTCTACACGAAGCTCTGCGGAGGCTCTACACGAAGCTCTATAGAGGCTCTACACGAAGCTCTATATGAAGCTCTGTAGAGGCTCTACACGAAGCTCTGCACGAAGCTCTGTATATGGAGGCTCTGCATAACGGCTCTGTGTACGACGGTTCTGCGTACGACGGCTCTACTACGGAGGCTCTATATAAAAGCTTTATGTAGAGCTTCGTGCAGAGCTTCGTGCAGAGCTCTGTACGCGGCTCCCCCTAAGCCTTATTCCGCAGAGCTCTTATAAGCTTTATATCTGTTGGTAGCACTTCAGTAGCTACGGTATAGCAATTACTTAATTGGTTGTGTTATTGGTGTCTAGAGGAAGAAGAGGTCTATTCTATATATTAGTGGTAACTCTTATGGAGCGCATATGCGCTAATCCCAAAATGGGAAAGAGTGAATGAAATGGGTCTAAACACTAGCAACTCTCTATGTGATTGGCCTAATAACTCGTATACATAATATACCGCACGTAATATTAAAATCTAACTCTAGTCTCTGCATTCTACGTTTATTTAATTTCTTACTAACTACTTAACCTCTCTCTACCCATTCCTTTGTATTTAAGTTGATTGTATTTATGTTGACGAGGTTTCTTAATACGTTATAAGCATTTACTTTTATCATTACGTCTATAGGGTTTGAGTTGCCGTTAATCCATTTAATCTCTGTAATTATGCGTCTCTTGTATAATTGGCGTAAGTATATCAAGTTAACTATTAATCTCTTCTCTTAAGTACTTCCTAACTTGACAAGGTATTTGTATAGCGACTTGGAATCTGTATAGAGTATAAGCGGGAGCTCCACCTGCAAGATCTTCTCTATTATAGACTTTAAGACCGCGCCGTAATCGAATCTGTAAGCTATTGCGTATAGTTTAGAGGCTAGAACTAAGCGAGTAACCCTTTTACACTTAATAGAGGACCAATAAACGATATTTGTACTACTACTGTTATCGGCGATTGCAATTATAAAGCCAATTTGCGAGGTGTTGTTAGTGTTGTTGGCAAAAGAGGCATCTATAAATACCACAATCTTAGGTAATTAGAGGTCTAAAGGTATAAATCGCAGGCCTCTTGACTTGTTGTCAATTTGCTATTATAAACACTTATTTAGCTTCTTTACGTCACCTTCTTTTGGGTTGGTAACTTAAGCCGTAAAGGAAAGATTAAATGAAGACTCTAGTTGGTATATAGAGGCAATATACGCTCCTCTTGCGCGTTAAGCAATATATTAATCTTTTAGGGTAACCGTAACTCTCTTAGTGCCTCTTAAACTTATAAGATTGGTAGTCTTAAGGTTAACAAGGTTTAAGTTCTCGCACTAACATATTTAGTTAAATATAATGGAGTTATTGTTATTAAAAGTAATTTAACCGCCATTAAACTTAATTAGAGTACTTATTGTGAGTTTCTTACGTTCCTTTGCTATAAACTTAGCGTTTATAAGATTAATTTCCTTGTTTTATATAAACTCTTTATTTCCAATAAATAGAGTATTGTTAGTCTGGAGGCTAATAATTCCTACTCCGGCTTTATGCGTATAGAGGAGGCAAGGGTTATAGGTAAACTCCTTTATCTTAAGCTTCTCCGTGTAGTAAAGGTGGTATGTTAAGAACCAATGGTTGCCAGCCTTAGGGATACCGTATAGAGGCTTAATTACCTTTATAATAGTATTATTGCCGAGTTGCAAGATATCTGAGAGTTCTGGAGGTAGGCGAACATAGAAATCGCGATTTAAAAGAGTGGTAGATTATACATACGCTTATAAGATGTTATAGAGGTACAGGGAGGCGCCTTCCTTAAGAAGAGAAGGTGTAAGTATAAGTATAATTTGTTGACTTAATCGTTAAATAGTAGGTAACTGTATTAATACCAATTTCTTCTCCTAATTGTTGTAGGCTTATATAACTAATCGTGACTTTTTAAACACTTAATTGGTGCCCTTGTTCTTAATATTATTAACGAATTAAGAGTTAAATATACAGGTGCCTTCTAGTACTGTAAAAGTATTAGCAATTCAAAATACGCCCTTCTTAAATAGGCCGTTAATCTCCTTTGTACAGGAGTTAGTATATAATGGAATTGCTATATAGACAGTAATGTTAGGTCCACGAAATCGTTTAGGTCGCTAGTGGTTATATTATGGTCGCCAAATTGGTACCTCTTGCTCCTCTTCTCCTTCGTTAACTTGCTCTCCATTAGATTAATCTCCCTTAGAGTCTCCAACTATACTCTCTTCGTAATATAGCTTGACATAAGTTAATCGGAAATTAGTAACTCTAGATAAGAGTTTAACCTTATAAGTCTTGCCAGTAATTCTAATTAATAGGAAGGGGCCTTTCCAGCCTCCTTTCTCTCTGTATACAAGCACTAGGGAATTAGGTGGTAGGTTATATAAAGCTTCTATATTAGGACCGTTTCAAGTATTAAGTGCGTTGTTAACCATTCTCTTAGCTCTCTCCTTTGTAATCTCTTCCATTGCTTTATATATAGCGACAGCACGTTATTAAATTAATAGTGCCGGTACGTTACTGTCTAATATTCGTAGGAAAGCACTAAATACTAGTAGAGTTGGTACTAAGCCGTTAGGGCCTATAGAATTATTTAACGCCTTAATAGCTATCTATAAATATGCCTCCTTTAAGATATCTAAACCTATCTCTTCTTAAATGATCTTGTAGGCGTGAAGAAGGGTTATATAACCTTGTTCGACCTTTCCAATACTCTAATAAGCCTTAATGGGCACGCACTTGGTCTTTATTACAACTATAGAGGCGTTTTGACGAAACTCATAGCTGTTAAAGTTAGTGCCGGCGTCGTGTATAACTAAATCGGGGGGACTGAGATAAGTATTAAGCTAATAAGTACAAAGAGCCTCCCAGGTGGTTTTTGCAGATATATCTTTTAGAAATTAGGCAGCGGTAAATCCTATAGCCTTATTAACAACGTGGAGTACTAGCTTGCCGTTAATATAGAAGATATTAATAAATACCATATAATTAAAGTCTAAATTGTTAGGAAGCTTGAACTTGAATCTATATAGGGATTTGCCGTGCTTTTAACAATAGTAATAGTACTTAGTTAGCTTCTTAATCATCTTTTTGTTAATATTATAACCTAAACACTTAAGTAGAGCATATAACTTCCCAACTAAAGGATAGCTGAAATAATGGTGCAATTATAATAACTCTATTGCCGTCAAGTAGCATGCTGTTAATGTAATTAATGCAGTAATGAATTGCTATAGAGTCTTTCCCTATAGTAGGAAGGGGTGACCGAACTGTTGTGCCACTGGCACTGTTAATGTAGGAGTTACTACCTTATTAGTAAGGTTATTGTAGTAGTAACCTAGAGAGTTAAGATCTCGCAGGCTTATAAGAAATGGGGTATTAGCGTATATAATATAAAACACAATCTCTCCTACCAGTAATTGCACTTTGAGAGAACCTACTAATGACGTTAAGCCAATTCCGAACTTGACCTTAATAGCGCCGGCGTTAGAAGTATTAAGTGTGGCTATTAAGTTAACGGTCTCCTTATATGCAAGATATTAGCTAAATCTAGTAGTTAATGCTCTTGCTGCTCCTATGTTAATTATAATACCGTACTATTTATTAGAGTTGTATCGAGAGGTCTCTTTAGAGGTGGTTAAATACGTAAAAGGGAAAGTAGACTTATTAGGAACTACTTCTATAAATATATATTAAGTTATAAGGTTGCTTAACTTCTTAACTGTTAATAATATAAAGTGTTTAGCGTGTTTAGTATCTTCTTTAAGATTAAGTATAAAGGTCTAAAAGTCATTAAGATTATTATTATCTTCGGTGCCTTTGTATTCGGTAATCTATTAAGCAGCATTCTGATTAAAGGTATAGCTATATTTATGTCTATACTTCTCTTTCTAATCTTCTTGCTCTTCTTTTAAGTGTTTGGTAGACTAATAGCCTTATTTCTTATAAACAAAGCATCTCTTAACTTGTGAGTTATGAGGGTTATGGAATTAAGGATTTTAGTCTTAAGGGTATTATTCTTAAAGGTATTAAGTGTTGCGATTCTAAGGGTATTGCAAAAAGCATTAAAATCGCAAGGTACCGCGATTATTGTAATTGTTGTTATTACAAACATATTAGCGGTCTATATAGTACGCTTCTTCCTCTTTATTTTCTCCTGCAATATAGGCAGCTATAGCCGGTGGGTAACTTCTCTTATAGGTAACAATTGAGCTTTAAAGAGAGTTAATTAAGGCTAGTAATATATTAGGTGGTTAAAAGTATACGTAACTACAAGCCAAGTCGTCTTAACACATAATAATTAAGCGCTGTTATAAAGCGGCGTCACCCTTTATAGTCTTATTAGCGCTGTTCTGTGCTTTTCAGAGGTCTCTAACTAAGATATTAAGGTATTCCTTCTTCTGTTTGGCCGTATTCTCCAGTTAAGATATAACTTCCTTTAGTATAAGGCTGTTGAATAACTAAAGTTAAGAGTAGCAGTGGTCATTGTTCTTAAAATAGGCTTATATTGCACCGCAAAGTTAAGTAAAAGTAGGTGTACTTTCTCTATATAATACTTAATTTGTAAAGAAGTGGTTAAGAGTATCATCCTTTAGTATATTAGAATATACCTTTGCCTTTATTACGTTATTAGTAATATTGAGTTGCTTACAGTAATTCTTAAAGATATTAAGTTTAATGTTAAAGTTATTATTCTAACCGCTATATTTGTTGTCTACTATGATCAACTTTATAAGGGAAATGATATCTCTGGCAGTACGGTCTGCTAGTAAGAGTAGAGAAGGTAAGTTTTGGTATTATATAGGTTATTATTTAACGTTGTTAAGGTTGCTAACTTATACTTTAACTCCGCCTATCTTTAGCATATATGCTATAAGGTTTAACTTAAATTCTCTATCCTTTAGTATTGTTTGTTAAATCTCTAGTATTATTTAAGCAGTTGGCTCTTCCTCCTAAAGGCATTTATACAGTGCGTTATTCAGCTTAGGAGGGCGATTTAACTTATATACCCAAACTCCATACTTACGCAGAGCACTTTGTAAATTGCGTAAGTGTATTTTATTAACTTTATTAAATAGCTGTGCCGTCTATTTATCAAAGTCTTCTTTGAATTGCTCCTAGAGATTACTATCTTGTAACTATAATTGGTTATAGACCTAGCATTTATATCTTAAGAAAGTATCTCTCTTATCTTTTTCCTTATTTGTGGGATTAAAGCCGTTAAGCCACTAATCCTTGTTCTCTGGCTTTGCTAACCAGTCCGCCATAGCTCGTATTTATTATATGGGAGGAGGTAAGGAGGGAGGCAGAATTGGTCGCTATAGGGTTTTCGGAGGTATAGAGGGAGGGAAAGTTGTTGGTATAGAGGCCGTATTAAGTTCGTAGGTTACAATAAACAGTAAGACGCGCAGGTGCCGCAAATACGTAATAGACGCGATATAGAAAGATAAGCACAGGTAGGCCTCTAAATCTTTAAATGCAAATTAAGTTATAGAAACACGAGCATAGGCAAGCGTCTACTTCTTAACGCGTATTCCCTAGCAAATCTCACACAAGGGTTCTCTATATAGGCAGGTAGGCCTTTCGTGGTTAATTCCTCTTTAAAATAGTACTGTCTCCTAATCTGTGATCACTGATCAGTGTTAGTAGCACTTTGGTAGCTACGGTATAGCAATTACTTAATTAGTTGTGTTATTGGTGTCTAGAGGGAGAAGAGGTCTATTCTACATATTAGTGGTAACTCTTATGGAGCGCGTATGCGCTAATCCCAAAATGGGAAAGAGTGAATGAAATGGGTCCAAACAATATCTATATAATATTACTTATCCTTAGGATATTTAGATAAAAGTGGTACCATTTTAAAGCGCTTTGCAAGCTCTATCAATCTATATTAATAGAAAATTTATTTATTTAATATTGGGGGTTGCATCGCAAGTATAAGTATATTAAGGTGATTTTGCCAAGACTATCTGGAGACTATCCGGATAGTCTCCGGATACTATTAGCTAATAGGTCTATTATCCGAGAGGCCTATCCGGCCTATCCTCCGCAACTCTGTGGGTGGCTGTCTCGTCTGGGTGGCTAAGACGTTATCCCCTATATCCATTCTACCCCGCAACCGCAGGTGTCCCGCCTCATTTTTACCCCGCATTATTGTGATACCTCTATAAGACAACCAATGCCAAACCTCTATCTCAAGCACCCCCAATAAATCCACTTCTCAAGATGGTGTGGTAATAACCTCTTCGGGACCGGATACGCAAATTCCTAGATATTATCTATTAGTTACAGATTTGATCTATACGAGTTACACATACTATTTCTGCCATTACTGGCCACCAAGACTCGTGGTCTATTGACTGGTACGTGGTAATTTTGTCTCGCTGGCGAATGAATAGAGCTACCTCAAATCCAGAACACTTCCCTAATTGATGGGCTTTCCTAATCAATGTTTTCTTTCTCCTTGCCCCCCCATCACTTGGTGTGTTGTTTGCAGAAACCATCGTGGAAATGAATGGACGCTATTCTACATGCAAAACGAAAGCCTCACCGCATAGTCTGGTATATATAATCAAATAAGATCATCCTCTCAAAGTTGATGGCATTATCAACATTGTTCAAATGATCGTAATTGTGGATCATTCATCTTCAGATAGTGCCATCCGAATGTTGACTCCTGGCCCACTACCCACAATTATTGCGGCCAGGAGCATCATTCTGATGGCGATAACCACCCAATATCCACATTAAGCGAGGCATGCAGAGTCACGAGACCAGATTGAGATCACGTGAATACATCAACGCTTGTGCAAGGAAATCGTTGGCACAAAAGCACTCGGTTTATCATCAAGCACAACCTCCTCACACTCTTCGTCGTCTCCAGCATCAGTCTCCACAAAGTTCGCAAGCCTTTCCGCAAGACTTGCCGAGCCATTGACTTGCGGCTGAATCGTATTGAAGTCTTCACATTCTTCGTCATCAAGATCCAAGAAGTCCACCATGGTTTCCTGCAGAGGAGAAAAGCTTTCGCTGTCGATACTGGCACGGTGTGCGGACCTACTTGAAGACCTCGAAGGCGTTGCCGGAGGAGGAAGGCTTTCAGACGATGTAGAGACGGAGTCTACAGACACCACAGTACCAGGCAACTGGATGGGGTCTAGTTGCATCTCGCCAGGTCCACCCTCAACCAGGCATCTGTCTCCAGAGACAGCTTCTTGGCTCATATGCTCATGCTGTGATTCAGGTCCTGCCGCCTTTGCCTCTTCGACTGATCGCCTAAAGTGTTCCCCGGAATATCCTGTCTTGTTGGCCGGAGGCCCAGGTAACGCACCACATTCCGCTTCCCACGTTTTCTGTCTCAAAAATGAGAATGCTTCAAGCTCAGCCAGGGCCGGGTCTTCCTGAGAGCTCTCGGCTCCGTCCTCGTTCTCCGCGCTTCCAGTATCACTGCCATTGTACTCACTCGTCGTCTGCAACTGCCCAAGCAAGTCAACTTCAGGAGCCCAGGCCTCATGCTCGACAGTCCGATTAATGAACGGCTCGGAAATCTGTCGTCTCTCCAGTGCAGGCCCCTGGATCCCTCTCTCGACCATAGCGACATGCTCATCGACCTCATCATCCACTTCCTCAGGCACCCTCGCGTCCTCAAAAAGCTCCAGCATCTCTCCACGATGCGTGATCCCGCCCTGGGTCTCAATAGCATCTTGGCCAGGAGCCGCTTCAGCGAACATAGCCTTCTTGCCAATACGTCGCTGGATACCCTGCAGAGCCACAGTCGCAGCGCCCCTTCCGCCTGCGGCGCCATTCGCAATCTTGCCCAAGTCTCTGTCGAAGATCCAGGGAAAGCTTATGAGCGGCATGTGCTTGACGTCTATCTTCCTCACCGGCATTTCTCTGTCACCCACGATCTTCACCTTGCGACACTCTTCCAGCGCTTCCGTCATTTCTCTCGCCGTCACGGTGTACATTGCCGCTACAAACGGGCCGAGCTTGTCGAAGTCTGTGAGATGGGGCGCGCCGGCTTTCTCGCGGCAGACTTCTTGGAAGCGGTGCTTCAGCGCTAGGCTGGTGCGGCCGAGCTCTTCGGCAAAGGTGTAGTCTTTGCTCTCCCGGTTGTGGTCGAGGACGAAGGTTGACCAGACCTCGAACTCGGTCCGGATCGCATGCTGTGCCATAATTCGGCGCATGGCTGCGTCGTAGAGCAGCTTCACTTCTGCAGCGTGCTTGAGAGTATCCTCGTCCAGATCATAAGCTTCTAGGATGCGCTTGTCGAATGAAGCCTCATACTGTGGGACAAAATCTGCTCGTTCGACTTGATCGAATAGTTGACCCAGGACCTTCTTTGATTGGTAAACTCTATCCTTCGAGCGATATTTATTATCCATGAAGTGAGGGTATTTGCGAGGAATTAGATGTTTCGGCATTTTCGCAGCCACGCCGCTCTTAGGATAATCGACGGCACAAGAGTGCAATTCTGCAAGGTCCAAGCCTGTAATATATCAGCAACATGAGGGATGGATGGAATATCACAAACTTACATTTCTGGTCCCGCACGCCCAGGTCGTTGAAGTCCGCTTGCGCAAGATGTGCATTGGCGATCCTACCTAAGCTGTCATTCTTCATATATGTCACGAAGAATGTTGTGATCTGGTCCAAAGTAACTTCACCCTTCACTTCGGTTGGTACTGCTGCGGCATAATCCATTGGAGGATGGTTGATCTCAGGCGGTAAAAGACCCATATCCCACATAACCAGGTAATCATCTCCATCAAGATCACCTCCAGAGCACATATTGGCAACATCTCGATCTCCCGTCTGCGGAAGCACAACAACATTCTTCAGATGTCTCAGCGCAGGGACATCCACTGCACGAACAATCCGGATATCGCCTGGATGCAACGAAGGATTCCGAGCGAGGATGCAGATACCTTCAATAACTTTGTATGTCGTTCGTTTGTCCGTATTTGAAATTTGGATAAAAATCTCTGGAAGCGTCGCAAGTTTCTCATCTCTTGTGGCGTCGTGACGGGACTGTGGATCATGAAAATGCCCCTTCAAAGTCGCAGTCTCGTCAACGCATCCAAGTAAGAACGCTCCTTTCTCAATGACAATCCTCGCCTTCTCTTTCAAGAACTTGATGTTCCAAGCTCTCCACAACTGCAACACTGACATCACGAAAGGCTCTTTACACTCCATGAATCCCCCTAGAATCATCGCGGCGACCGTCAATGTCATTTGGTTGAAATCAATGTTCCTTTGCAATTTTTGGAGAGCGAGAGTCTCATCCGTCATAGCAGCGCTCAAATCAGAAAGCATCTCTTGCTGCTTCACTACAAATACCTGATCAGGGACTCCGAGGGCAGAGAGGACGATGATAAGTTGGCGATTCAGCGTAGCCGTTGCAAATGCTGAAGAACGGATGATTTCCAGACCCTGATGGGTAGCCGCGAACTTGTATTGGCTCTTGCGAATAATGATCTCGTTGGCCTTCGCATCCGGAGCTACTGCCAAGACGCCTTTGCATCCTCCCAGCCGGAATTGGAAAAGAGAAGGATAGTCGTCAGCAGCATTGGGAAGGCCGAACTCCCCAGCGATCATAATAGCCAAGAACCGAGAAATCTTACCCACCCCATCGGTAAATCTATACCCATTCCTCTCAATATCTGGCATTGTCTCAACTTTGACCGTGGTTCCATTGATGGCACGTGTAGTGGAGAAGCATTGACCAAGACGTGCAGCGTACTTCGCAACAATCTGGATATGGCTGAACAAGCCCATCCAAGTGCGAATGTCGGCTGCATTTAGGTCGTCAGTGGAGGCAAAGAAATACGCACCATGTTCACGAAATTGAGAGTTGCCAAAGGCCAGGAATTCGTAATGGCGATCCCCAATAACTATGCCATTTGTCATGGCACGTTTGATCCGGGCGAATATTTCATCGAATTTGTTGTCGTCCTGGCTATTTACTCTTCCTTCTTGCTTCTCGTCGGTGAACTTGACGCGGAGGAATCGGTCCTCATATTCGATATATTGTCGGATTATTCGATTCGATGTTTCCACTGTAGGCATGGTGACATACAACATAGATGGGGTGACTGTGGCGGCGCGATTGTAAACGCAGTACCTAGGAATATTCCGCTTGGAGTTTTCGATGACTGGTAAATCGAAAATCTCCATTGGGTCGTAGATCCGGCATTGCCTGTCCGCGGCCTTCTCCAGGATGTACTTAGCACCTTCTGGCCTCATGGCTGAGAGTTTCTTTAGGAATTCTTTTGTAATGTTGTGTTCATTCAACCAGCCGTGGGATAAGCACACCTCCAGCTGGTACCTGACAGCGAAATCCAACGGTATAGTACTGCTATTGAGATGTTCTAGCGCGGATAGGCCATATAAAGGTTTTGTCCGTGACATGTCTAACATATCCCAAAAGTCTGCCTTGCGCTTGTCTTTGAAGTCAAATTTCCGGCCTGTGATGAATTGAATGTTGTAGTCGGTAAGAGCACGACGAATAACGGCATATTTTGCCCCATCGTTCTTAGAACCGCCAAACACGAAGCGGTATGTGGTCCATCGACCTGTGTCTGTTAGTGCCAGCTAATAAAGTGCGTTTAAAACGTACCAATATCGATAATAGCCCTTTCGTTTTGCAGCATGACAGGCTCAATGGCAACCGGGTTTCGGTCCTCATCATTGAGCACATTTGTCTGACGGAGCCAGGTTTGCCAATTATTCCAGTACAGCATTGTGTCATGGGTTGATTCGATATCTTGTACCTGTCGGAAAAAGGCAGGAGGCAGATCAAATGGAATAATCAGAGTGCGCTTTTCTTCGCCGTCAGGGATTTCGTATATGCGCTGCAACTGTGCAATTGGCAGACGAAAGCGGTAGTTGTGAACGTCAGTTTGTCTGTTCTGATACCGTCTTGCTTCTCGTGATAATTCGAGATGCAGAGGGAGCTGGATGTCAATTTCCCTACGTAGCAGATTTAGGACGAACTGAACGGGCCTGGAACGAGTTGGGTATATAGTCCTCATTCGCATCATAGACGTCTCATCATACATGAAGCCGAAATCCAAAGAGTCTGCATAGAGGACAGTACGTTCAGGATACCTAATCTGTGGGTCGACAGGGCTCGGATGAGTCAAGACTCTCCTCCTCGACATGACATTTGCCCTCACGGGGACTTGACCATCAGGAGTTTTCATGTAACACCTGGATTCCCAAAATGGTCTCCGCGGTGGAGGGCTAGTACGAAGTTAGTACCCGCAGTTATAACATATCTTGATATGATTGGGAAAGCTTACCAAAACTCCACGAAAGCACTGCAATCCGCCTTGCCGACCTGAAGATCGATCTTTTGGATGCTTCCTTCAGTGGAGCATAGCCTGTAGACATCGAGTGTCATGATGCCCAAAGGCAGTCTCATTAGCCTGACCGTCAAATCCTGCCATGTTCGCCAGTCATCATCCCGCCGCATAACCAGTCTGCCGCGAGGGGGGCTTTCACGTCTCATTCCATTCGCGGTGTTATTGTAGGGTGATCGAATTATAGGTGAGCCAGAAGGCCTTCGAGGTTGAGTAGGAGGAGTTGGCATTGTACCGCGAGCAGCATACGGACTGTTTAAGGGACATCGATTGTTTCTATGAGCTGGGGACGGACCAAACCGAGGCTGACTATTCTGACGGCCTTGATGATTAACAACTGGAGGCTTCGATGAGCCGGTTGGAACGGAGCGGTTCATGGTGCCACTTCGATTTATCCTGGGTGTGGTCTTCGGTCCTTTAGAATTGTTGTGATTTGCTAGGCTGTCAGTGTGAGGATTATTGGTTGAAATCTGGGTTACGGGATGAGTGGCTTTTAATAGAGCTATCTTGTTTGGCCTGGGATACTTCGCTGATAGGCTAAAGCCTAGGACTTGATGTTTCGACCGAGCGTGTGTGGGAGCACTTGACAAGGTTAATGTTTGATGTGAAGTGTTCCTGCCCTTCCTAGTGACTCACACCACCACCGAAGCCCGGCCACGGCGACAAGCCTGGAGTGTGACAGGTTTTGGTGATTGCCCACTATTGAGGCCAATTTTCTGATTTGGCAGAAGGACCTCCGAGATCTTGTTCGTGTTATGCTCTACGTCAACCCTCTGACTTCCAGAATTCACCGCATCTCTTCTTGCAGTCGAAACAGTCGGTCGGTGGCTTGAAGGTGCTGTGTGTAGTCAGTGCGAGCTTAAGTAGTGAGAGATTAGTTGGAAGAAGTGAAAGAAACAGACGGTGAAGCTGGAAGATTAGGTAGGCGCCGCGTGATATGAATAATAGCGCTGTCTTAATCGTCGCCAAGTAACGGAAAGGGGAGGTCTCTGCAACGTTATTTGTTCATTCATTTACCATTCTACAATCCTCACAGCCATCCGCGAGGCCCTGTCGAAACCAATGTATCCTAAGGTTATGAGATCTACGGACTGAACTGACCTCCCGGAGTGTTCGACGTGTTCGTCATCTTTCTCCTCCCCGTGATGGAGAGCAGTGTAGCTAACCCGATGAAATCTAAGCGGCACTACGATTTGCTCTGTTACATCACATAATCTGAAAGGAAAATTAAATGTACAATAACTGATACCATCGACCGTTGGAGGAAGTCCAGAAAAGGATCCGGGATAATGATGATCAACTACTCAAAACCCGCACTATTCGATGCGTGAGGCAAACAACGCTTAATACGGACATATATCTGTGATGGGGCTAGAATTGTTCCAAGGTGATGAGCTATAGCGTTTATTACCTTTGAAACTCTAGCTAGAGCCCATCAAAGAAAGTTGGCTGTTGTTTGACAAGCTTGGATCAACTGTGAGACCCGGTGGAACGTAAGACGAGATCTGTCTGCAGCTACCCGACCACTTGCATTACTCGCTGCCAATCGTTTGTTGATGTGCAAACGGTGTAACATGAAATTTAGCACACCGTGGCATCAGGGGTGTTCTTGGGACGGTTAATTCGACTGCATGTGTTGATATAGCTGCCGAAAATTGCTATCGGCTCAGAAATTCGCTCCACCAAATCTATCAGCACATTTAATGTAGTAATAATTCGCATAAGAACAAAAGAGACTTGATACTAGCCTTTAAATGGTTATAATACTAGTAATGGTAGTGATGATCTTCTTAGCGTATACCAAAACGACCACGAGTGTAACCAAGAGAAAACCCGCCGCCAAGCCGCAAACAATACTCCCAAGCCTTAGAACTACGCCAAGTATAACCAAAAGCAACCTAGAAGTCTACGGTTGTCTCGTCAAAAATCTCACGCGGTCTCTGCAAGTGGTGCGCTTCGACAAGGCCTAGGTCTGGGGCTTCCGGTGTGCTTGTGAACATGCCGCTTCGGTCGAATGATATATCTGCTATGGTGTCTGGCGAACCACTCTTTTTCTTGGTCAGACCCTTACCGTGAGCGTTTTCTTGGTCGAAATTATCGAAACCTAGAGCATTTCGGCGTATGGGTGACTGATTACTGCGACCTACGGAAACATTCATCAAAGCGAGTCGATTCACCGCTGAGCTTCTTCCAGATGCCGATTGGATAGTCCGGGTTCCAGCAATCCGTTGAGGCAATTGTAGGGTAGGTACCTTGAAAGGTTTCCGAGGCTTTGCGCGCTTGGGAGTAGGCCCGCTTTTGGATGATGCATTGGAATCAAACGAACGATTGATACCTGGGGTTTCTTCCGCTTCATCTTCATAAACATGCTCCCCCGGACCTGAAGGCGGTATCAACGCGGATTTGGGCTGACGTTGCCGCCCAGGCGTCTTTCGGAGAGTACTATTGCTATGCCGTGAGTGACTGGGTTTCTGGGTCGGTACGATATTATCGGCGCTGATGCCCATAGTAGCTAGAACCCTATTCTTAAGGGCTTTCAACTCCTCCAGTTCTTCGTCCTTATGCGCACATGCGTCCGATAGTTGCTCGACCTACGGGATGTTAGCAATTGGACTGAGAGGAAGAATGAGTCCTAACCTCAGTCTCTAAATCAGATATAGTAGCCTCTTTTATTTCTAAATCTTGTAAGCTAGCTTCATGGATTTGTTCTAACTCAACGAATGCATCTCGGGCTTGTTGAGCCTCATTTTTGAGATGTTCTTCCGTGTCGGCCGCCTTGTTTGAAGCATTTTGTAACTCAGATTCGTATCTTAGTTTCAGAGATGCGAGATTCTTCTTTGACGAGCAGCAAAACTCCTCATGTTCAGTCTCCAGGGCTTTAAGCCGGGAAGTAGTGTCTTCGAGGTCTCCCTTTACAGACTCGAGATTCATGGCGAGTTCAGTCCCTTTGGCCGTAAGATTTGCAATCTCCGCCGCTTTTTGGGAATTTTGTTGCCGTTCTAAGTGGAGCTCGTTCTTCAATTCTTCGCATTCCGCATTTAGTGACTCGTGCACTATACTCAAATGATTATGCTCGTCATTCGCAGAGCTAAGATCATTCTGCAAACATTCAAGCTTCCCATTTAAATCGTCGATGTGACTCTCCTGTTGCTTTAACGCTTCCTCTTTAGATAGAAGAGTTGTACGGAGTTGGATCTCTCGGATGTTGAAGCTATCTTGAGCAACTCGAAGAGCCCGATCTGCTTGCTTGTTGGCTTCTTCAAGTTGTCGCCGCAGATCTTTAACACTATTTGAGAGCTCATTGTTTTCGGCTTGAGCTTGTCGTAAATGCGTTTCGGTCTCACTAAGTTCGGTTTCAAGGCCGTCGACTAGGATTTTTCTGTCGATTGCTTGCCCTTCTAGATCCGAGGTGTGTGTGCTTAGTTGAGTGACTTGGAGTTGAAGATCTTCTACCCTTCGTCGCTCCTGGCGAAGAGGTTCTTCAACTGTTTCACATCTTTCCTCAAGCTCTTGGCAGACCCTGGCTACAGTCCGAACAACCAGTTCCCTTTGAAATCCAGTCTGTTGCTCAAGTTCTGAGGAAAGTCGCTGCTTCCAGTTTTGGCCATTCGATTGATTATCTGGAGTGCAGCTCTCTTGAAAAATCGAAAGGGGTTGTCGTTCCTGAGTAGGTGCTGCGTCATGCTTACACTGAGACGATGGAACGCTGAACATTTGCTGTTTGTTCACTAAAGCTGTTGCAAGCGACGCAGAGATTCCGACTTCATCTTCTTGAGCGGTCAAAGCCGCTGTTAGTAGCAGAGACACCACAGCAGAAGCCAGCTTCCGTCTTGAAGTGGCAATATAAGTGGAGCATGTCTCTCCGGGGTGATGATTTGTGAGAGGCTCGTCAAAGGGCGTGCGAAGGAAGCTTTGAATGGGACCTTGTAAATCGTTTGAGGAAAGGGCAAGCAGAAACCCCACTCGCAACGTCCGGCAGGCTGGCATGACTGCTGTCAACTGCACCGTAAGCACGTAGAAAAGTTCGAGGCTTTCAGGCGTTCCTTGTCGTCCGCTTGCCTCAAGAAGATCGCTTAGTATTTTCTTTGCGGTGTTCTCATTAATTCGTGACTTCGTTTTGTTAACGCACGCTTCTAAGAGCTATGGAAATATTGATTTACCGCATATTTAGGCAGGGAGATAGTCAGTGATTGAGCTACCTGCTGATTGTCGATTGCAAGATGAGTAATATTTTCCAGTGTTGTCTTGTACTTTTTATGTACTTCCGTCGGTAGTTTTTCCTCACCAGCAATCACTGCAAGGAAAGCAAAGGCCTGAAGGACGTTTAGTAGAAGATTGGAACAGTGGTAGATTTTGCATACCTCGAGCTGCACAGATGGATGGATACCGTCCCGTAATGCCTTTTCAATCACTTTATGAAACATGGGTTTTGCGAATGTGCTGCTGGTTGGCCAACTGCGCCTGATTTCGGTGTCAATGGCCTCAACGGTTTTGATAGCAATTCGAATTCCTTCAATTGCATCTGCATTTGCTACGCCTACTTCACCCTTACAAGCCCATATGACACTAAGCACAGTCATGGTCAGGGTCTTCATCTGAGATTTTGCGGAGCCAAAGAGCTTCCGGGCTGCTGGAGTTTTCCATTTGGACTCGGAGTGCTCTTGTGATGCTGTAGGGGAGCAGCTGGCGGATTCGGCAATTGAACCTACAGATGTTCCGATATCTGATGGACTTTCGGCTAGTAAAGCAATTCCAAAACACCAAAGGAGAAGCATTGAATCTTGCTGCGCACTGTTGGATACCAAGATCCGGCATAATTGTTCATCAAAAGCAATTCTGGTCTTGTTAGGCAGAATTCCGGGGAGATCTCGACATGCTCCATTCAGCATTGAGTGGATTGGCCCAAGAGTGATGACAGAAGGCGACTTTACAGCCTTGTCAAAGATGTGGATAAAGAAAGACTGGGCGGATGCAGGCAGCGGAAGCGCTTCCGGCAGGGGCTCTGAAAGGAAATGCACGCATATCGTGAAATACTGTGGCCGAGATAAGCTTCTTCAACAGGATGGGAACAAGCCACGAAGACCACTCAATTCCGGAACTCCGGAAAAGCAATGGAGAAATAGGAGTAAAATCCCATTGGAGACGCGGGGTATACTGGGAATGTGGCTCTGAATGGTCAAAATTGCCACCTTACCTGGTCGAAGTCGGTCGAAGATGTTGTCGCTTTAGTGAGTAGGGCATCCAACAGGTCGGGGTGCCGCTGTATAGAATGATTTCGAAAGTCGGGAGCGCAAGCTGTCAGGACGTGATTAGCTGCATGGTAGCTGGGGTCGGGGGGCCAGGTCAGGGAAGGGGGAAGCGATCACATACATAAGCATTGCAGAATGCGCAAGGAGTAGGGCCAGAGCGACAGGGCATCAGCAGTCAGTGAGGCTAAGTTTTGGATCTGGCATGGATGGCGATCAACCCATTTGCGCACAGCAAGGCCATCCGCAAGGGCAAGGAGGTGGTCCAGCCTCTAGCATGGCTTTACGTCAGCTATATATGACCTACTGTGTTGTGTTGTTGAACTTGCGTCATGGTGGTTGTAGCTTTCGGGGAAGGCGGGTGGCACAAACGGACCTTCAATGAGACGGGGTAAGGCGCGCAGAGCACCCGGCTCAACTCCTTGGACAATAGGCCGTCTACTTCTGCCATCGTGTATTTTTTCACATGTATGTCTCACCCGGGTGGCTTGAGGCAAAGATGTTTTGAGACAGCAGTGCTGCGAAGGTTAAAAACAAGTAGTTTTCATGCAAGAGGTCCCTGTGCCCCAAAGTCCAACGCCGCGCGTTCGCTTGCTCGCCGTTACTCTAAGCAACCGCGTAAAAGGCTCATGCAGAGCAAGAGCCATTGCCATCCACTCCTCTCAGGATTCGCCCCAAGACTTGCCCAAGACTTGTCCAAGACTTCAGACGGTGATCGGTGCCGGAATTTGAAGCCGCTGAGGCATTTTTCCCTTGCTGCGATGAGGCCCAGCCGTCGATGACGGAGTTTTTTTTTCAGAGGCGTTGGCAGTTCGGGAGTGGGGTGAGAAGCTTGTCGCCCACCCCACACATCCTCGGCCCAAGTGTCTGGCCTGCACGTACAGGCATGCTAATTTCTCAAAGGTAATTGTATCACGGTGGCCAATTGCACGCCAGACGGAGGTAGTCTTGCCGTCCAAGTGCCTTCACCGCTCAGGAGAAAGTTGATATTCCGGGAAGTGCGAGGCGGGAACGCGTGATAGCTCGCAGGTATCGAGCATGAACTTTGAGCGCGAGAATGTCCCAGAGAGCGCTGCCGTTGATGGGTGGTTTTGTCCCAGGCCCAAGTCCTCGTTGCCCATGCAGCGCCTCAACCTCAGATCCTCGCCCAAAGTGGAAGGCGGTTGCAGGTCGAGCGTGGCAAGAGAAAAAGGTACGGAGCCTCAGGGAACCATAACCATAGCAGCGGTCTCGGCCGGCAGCGTGTCAGCAACGCCTCTGGTTCAGCCCGTCACGCGACAGCAGCCAGGATGGCGGGCGGAAGTCTGGGATATCATCTCCAACAAGGTGCCATGGTGGAGCGAATGCGTGGCGGGCGAGGTGGTGGCCATGTTTCCCCGCAATTGCTTTTGCTTCTTCATCCACCCCTGCGGCTGATCATGCAGCCCTTTCCTTGCAATTTGCATTGGTAGCAAAATGTTTGGCATACGAGCTGATGAAAAAGGTCAGACTGCTGGCTGGTGACTGGCCCGTTGACCACTGCGCAGTACGGACAATTGGAGGCCTCTATATGCCCCTGGCTCTGAGCTGTACCCGTTTCACCCATGTGGCGACCTCGACAAAATTGCGCCAACTGCGTTTAGACACAAATAGCTGGGCCCTCTCCCAGCTTGCGCGTGGGCCTCTACTTGGCCTACAAAACATCTACTGGAGCCCAGTGGGGTCTACTACTTCTCCTCTACTCTCTGGACCTGCCACCGCGCGGGAACCCTGATGGCTTGTAAAAGCCGCCGCCACATCCCATCTTCATCAGAGCCATTTAAGACCTGGCACCATTCTTTTCCCACCTAAATTTTGCCCTCCGCCATGTTCCGCGCCGCGAGGCCTCTGACGAGGTTCTTGACCTCCGCTGTGAAGCGGGGGGGTACTCGGAATCAATCTGCCGCTACTCAGCTGTCCGGAAAGCCGATAGTCGGCCAGAAACCCTTTTGGACAGCTGGAAGAGTACTTCTCTTTACAGCCTTTACAGGATCATTTACCTATCTTTACGGAGTCAACAATGTGGGCAAGCGATTTCAACTGCCGTGGCTTAACTCCGCGGTGCTCAATTATGCAAACAAAAGGGATATGGAGAAGGTAATGCGCTGAAAAAATGGGTTCATGGATTTTTGAAACTGAATTTTTTCCGCAGGCCATTAATGAGTTGCGGTACCTGCTCGGGGAAGATGCTATCAGCACGGATGATGATGACCTCCTTATGCACGGTTACTCTGAGTGGTCGTCTATCAACATCGATCAATTACCTGTTGCTGTTGCGTATCCGAAATCTACCGAGGAGGTATCTCAGATTGCGAAAATCTGCCACAAATACCGTGTCCCAATGAGTATGTCTTGGCAAATTTCAATGCTCAATACGACGGTTAATCGTTATTTTTAGTTCCTTATTCAGGTGGATCAAGCTTGGAAGCCAATTTTTCCGCTCCTTATGGAGGTATGAGCATTGATTTCACTTTCATGGATCAAATCATTTCTTTGCATGCGGACGAGTAAGCGAGCATTACCTGCATCTCGGTTCATGAACGCTACGGCTGACCTGCATATCCTAGTATGGATGTTGTTGTCCAGCCCTCAGTTCCTTGGATGAGTCTCAATGAGCAGATCAAGGAGTCCGGGCTTTTCTTTCCCGTTGATCCTGGCCCATCCGTAAGTTTAATTCTTGCTGCCGCCTGGCAAGCCTAACTCAGGTATTCCGGTCCACGTGTTGACCTTTCTTAGGCTAGAATAGGTGGCATGGTGGGAACGAGCTGCAGGTATGTGATCATTTCGACCCATTTATTGAGTACGACGTGTTTTCTAACACCAAGAATTTGTGTAGTGGCACCAATGCCGTCCGATATGGAACTATGAAGGATTGGGTTATCAACCTCACGGTTGTTCTCGCGGATGGAACTATCATTAAGACGCGTCGACGCCCACGGTGCACCCCACTGAGCGATTTTCCCGCATTGCATCTACTGATATCTCCGTAGCAAATCTTCCGCAGGTTATAACCTAACAAACCTCTTCATTGGATCTGAGGGGACTCTGGGCTTAGTCACGGAGATCACACTCAAACTTGCAGTTATCCCTCAAGAAACCAGCGTTGCTGTAGTGACATTTCCCACAATTCGTGATGCGGCAGCGGCAGCCTCGAAAGTTATGCGGGCAGGTATTCCCGTGGCTGCAATGGAGATTATGGACGAAGTTCAGATGAGTGTGATAAACCGATCTGGCTCTACTCCAAAGAAATGGAAGGAGGTCCCAACCATGTTTTTCAAGTCAGTTGACCAATTCGCAATTCGCAATCCACTTGGCAAAAGCTAATGCTGCATTACAGGTTTTCGGGCACCAAAGCGGGGGTAGGCAGCAAACCCCTCTTTCCGGCCTTCGTTTCCCCCGTTTTCTAAACCCTACTAACTGCCGTGTTAGGTCCAAGAAAATATCAAGCTAGTAAAATCAATTGCTAAGACACACAAAAGTGGTGACTTCGAATTTGCTATCAATGCAGAAGAACAAAAAACTCTCTGGTCAGCAAGAAAGGAGTCTCTATGGAGCATGTTAGCGCTTCGCAACAAAGAGGGGATGGAGGTCTGGTCCACAGATGTTGCAGTGCCGCTTTCGAGACTTCCTGATATTATTGGTAAGATCACACCTTTATTTTCCAGTTTAGAGCTGTACTTATAAAAAATTTAGAGGTTTCTAAGAAAGAGTTGGACGATCTCGGAATCATGGCAAGTATACTAGGCCACATTGGAGACGGCAATTTCCATGAAAGTATCCTTTATGATAGCAAGGATCCTAGGGAGCGGGCTGCTGTGGAGAAGTGCATCAATGACATGGTCGACCGGGCTTTGGAGATGGAAGGTACCTGCACTGGAGAACATGGAATTGGGCTGGGAAAGAAAGAATCTCTCCTGAAAGAACTGGGATTGGAGACAATTGGGGTCATGAAAAGTATTAAAGGAGCTCTGGATCCTTACTGGCTAATGAACCCTGGGAAAATCATGGATATGCCCAAGTAGGTATAAGGGAACGCAGCTGGCTACGCATTTTCTTTTGTTTGGGGTTCGTACGGATTGACAAAATCCGCTTTGCATTGGGCGGCCTTCGTCAATTACTCACTGCATCATGTTAGCGCGGACTTGTACAGCGGACTGGTACATAGACCGAGCATATATATCCATTCGATTTGAGCTGGCAACAGCTTCCTTGTTTCTTAACTAACTAGACTTGGTAACTGGCCATACGACTAGGAGTTTTTACGTTACTGTAACTTTGTACCTGGGCAATCATTGTGCTGGATCGATGGCGGGTTGGAAAACCATCCCTTGACCATGACAGTCACCCCACATTGCGATTCGTAAAAAAGTCCAAGGACTTGAGTCAGACAGCCTTCATGACTTCAACAACCATGGATGTCGAACATTTCACTTCGAGCAATCGCAATTTTCCTAAGAAGAAGTGCGGTAAGTGTCTTCATGCAGCAATTGAGAATGGTTCTGACAGTGATCCAGGCGTTCTCGGCGCAATAGGGTCGGTGGGGCAGCGCTTCATCCTTCTGCTCGCCCTCCATCCGCACTTTGAGCTTCATGCTGTCGGAGCCTCTGAACGATCAGCAGGCAAGAAATACAAGAGCGCTGTGAAATGGAAGCAGACGCTTCCATTTACGGAGAGAATTGGTAACTTGATCGTGAAGCAATGTACGCCAGATGAGTTCAAGAATTGCGATCTTATCTTCTCAGGACTATCGTCGCGATTCTCCCCTTTAGTCGTACCTACTGTGAACCTCCGGCACTTGGATGTTCTAACACATCAGCGTAAACACTATGGATTAGAGAATGGCTTCCTTGTTTGCAACTCTATCAGGTTAGCGTTGTGAAGGCAGTCATCTATTTTGAACAGCAGTGCTGAAGGGATTTGTATGAGGAATTGGCGACTATGATCGATAAAAAAAGGGTTTCACGCCCATACATTGATACCACCATATACAGAAACATGATATTATAAATGATTCGAATTCTCAAAATTTACTCTTGCTATAGCTTTGTTCCGGGGCACCTTGGATAAAAATCCATATTGAATGTAGTTTAGCTCTGCCAAGAGGATTAGTCAGTGTGTGTGGGTTTTTGGCGAGGTGCGAAAATGAACGAAAATCGTTCCCTCGCCAGACGACCGCATCACGACCAGCGACAACTCCTCTCTTTTACCACCGTGATTGAATAAGCCGCAATCATGGGCCGTGGACCGTATGTACATCTTTCCTTTCAGCTGGAACACCTTTCTGCGATAACACGATTGGGTGGAAGGGCATTCGGATGATCATCTACATCCCGCACGAGACGCAAATTCGCGACTTCAAAATGACAAAATGACAACTACGATAATAGGACGATGGGTCTATGGATGCAACATTGAACCCCAATCAATCACCTTAACAGCCCTTTCTGCCTACGCTTCGGTCTTTTTTCCAGTTTGGGATGAAGTGGAAGCATTCCGCCCAGACGCACACAATTACTCGAAGTTGTCTTTACTGATTCTCCTCTTTTTACAGAAAGAAGCATCAGAAGCGCCTTAGTGCGCCCTCTCACTGGCTCTTGGACAAGCTATCCGGTGCCTACGCTCCTCGTCCCTCTCCTGGTCCTCACAAACTCCGTGACTGCATGCCACTTATCGTCTTCCTCCGAAATCGGTCAGTCAATATACGTCTTACTAAACAAGATTCACAACACTAACGATGTTCTTACTGCAGCCTAAAGTATGCCCTCAACGCTCGCGAGACGAAGTCAATCGTCATGCAGCGCCTCATCAAGGTCGACGGCAAGGTCCGAACCGACGCAACATACCCGGCTGGCTACATGGACGTGATCTCAATTGAGAAGACTGGCGAGAGCTTCCGGTTGGTTTACGACACCAAGGGCCGTTTCACGGTACACCGCATCACAAGCGAGGAGGCGGAATACAAGCTTGGCAAGGTCAAGAGGGTGCAGCTGGGCAAGGGCGGAATCCCATTCTTGGTTACGCACGATGCACGAACGTGAGTTTAGCATCCATCAGCCGTTGGACCAAGCTTTGGCGATACATTAGAGAAAGGATGGAATACTGAAAGGATATATAGGATCCGTTACCCCGACCCAGCCATCAAGGTCAACGACACAGTTAAGATTGACCTTGCGACTGGCAAGATCACCGACTTCATCAAGTTCGACACTGGTGTAATCGCTATGGTCACTGGTGGTCGTAACATGGGTCGTGTTGGTGTGATCACTCACCGAGAACGTCACGACGGTGGTTTCAACATTGTCCACATCAAGGACGCCGTGGACAACGAGTTCGCTACCCGGGAAGGCAACGTCTTCATCATCGGCCGCGAGAAGCCATGGATAAGTCTGCCCAAGGGCAAGGGTGTCAAGGTAAGTTTAGGAACGATACATTTAGGAAATTGAAACTGTTACTAATGCGGAATTTAAGCTTTCCATCGCGGAGGAGAGAGATCGCCGTCGGGCCTATGCTCTTGCTGGCCACTAAATGTAGGGCAGAACGGGCGATTGGAGAGGTCAAGGATGAGAATGAAGTCCAGGATTGCATTGCGCTGGTTACATGGTCTTTATGTCGCTATAGTGGACGGATGGAAATGTTGACGAGGCAAGGAGCAGTCTACGAAATAGCATGCTCAATCAAATTAAAAAGTGCCTCGGGCGCATTTGCAAGCATTCCTAGTCTGCGCGGTGATGAGAGTAGCAAGGCTATTTTGGCGCCGGATGCATTTCGCCGGTGTATTTTGCCGACCTTCCAAAACGATAAGAGTTTCCTCTAAGTTCTATCTTTAGTTTCATTCATTTTTAATTCCTCAGTCTTAGCAGATTTCTTATGCAACAGGGGGCCGGCCGCCAGGCCAACCAGCCGTGTTTGCATGCTAGGATGTGCGAGAAGTGACCTCCCGAACCCGGGCTGGGGGCGATCTGACGCGGTTTGATCTCGTAAAATTGCACTTGAGCAGAAATGGTGGCTGTGCCGAACAGAGCCCCTTCGAGCTCATGGCAGTGCAGGTGATGTTGGATCCATATAGACCATATGGGGCCATATGGGCCAATATGATGATATGGCTGGGTGCGTTCTGATGCCTGCTAGTGGGTCGTGCCTGAGCGCATACAGTCAGAACTCTTTAGTACGATAAGGGGTTTATGACGATACTCTATATTACGATCTATACGCCCTAATCAAGCCTCTTTTGATGTAATATAACGATTATCTGACATTTGAGAATATCGTAAGGTTGCTCTACCAAAATCGGTATAAGCAATTTTTAATTCGTCAGATTTGGGCTTACCTCAGCCATTAATATTTGTCACACAACGATTGAAATCTATCGAATAACCTCGGATCTTACTCTCTATATTTAATTCTACCTTTTCGATTATGGTTAGTAGATCTCAAAATACTAAGAGGCAGTGTCGTCACGGATTTTCTGATTTTGAGCGCCAGAAGCTCCGCGCCCACTACCAAAAACATCCTTACCTACTGCAACGGCAGCTTGCTTCGTGGGGCTTCAAAATACCAAGCAGATTGAGTCGTTTTTTGTAGAGCCCATCGCTCAAATTCGACTTCGCGCACGCAGATATACAATATCATTACATAATTGATTTTTGGTGCATTTCACATACAAAACCTGAATACAACGATACACCTGGTATAACGATACACGAGGCGCCAAAAACGATATCGTTAAAGAGCCGTTGGTCGTGGTCTTCCATGCATTGTGGCTTGACTCCGCTGCCCAATCCGAGCTGTCTCTTCGGCTTGCCCAGCTGCCGTCCTCTGCTCCCCGCAACTTTCGTTGCAAGATCGCTCTGACGACGACAATATACTCAGCGTCGCCGCCGCAAAGGCCGTCAATGCGAATGCAAATAATTCCATAAGCCTCTTAATTCGTCGCTCGTTTCCCTGGATCACGTTGGCCGCAGATAAACGCCCGTCTGCGACTTGTCTCACCATTGTACCCTTCAACCTCCGTTCCCGACTGCTGCGCAATCATCTTTAACCTCAACACCACAATCGAGTCGTGAAGACTGGTCTTTGGCGAGCCGGCTCTTCTGTATCGACTCACCGCAATCTTCGCCATCATGTTACGACCTGCAACGCCGCTGTCTATTCTATTCTTCGTCGCCTTTGTGCTCCTGCTCCTTTCCACGCTCTCAACTCCGATCATCAAAGCGGTGCCGTTAGCCACCTTTGAAGGCGTCAATTTCGGTGTCTTTGGATACTGTGATGGAGATAAATGCAGCGGATTGAGGCTAGGCTACGGCACAGGTACGTGTGGGCTCTTCGCTGACAAGATGGATTGTCTTGTCGTTGTCGCAAACATCTGCATAATCTTCCAATTTGCCGCCAGATAGCTAACTACCAACATCACAGATGGCCTATTTAACACCACCTCCAATTCGGACTTTTCTCTGCCTTCTGCTACACGACATTCGCTATCCTCAATTCTCATTGTTCATCCGGTCGCCGCATTAATGACCTTAATATGTTTCGCTTTGGCTATAGCCGCTCACTTCCACTCTCCCGCCCATTCACCCCGATATCTCCTGGCCCTTCTAATTCTTACATTTCCGACTCTCCTGGTGTCTCTGCTGGCCTTCTTGGTTGATATTTTACTGTTTGTCCCGCATATGGCATGGGGAGGGTGGATTGTTCTGGTAGCCACCATCATTATCGTTGCGAGCGGAGTAGTAACGTGTGCAATGAGACGGACCTTGGTGAGCCGGAAAGCTCGAAAGAAGAGGATTGCGGAAAATCCCGACATGAATGGACAAAACTTCTACAACAATCGCACTGGCCCCGACGGCGAAGCCCTGCCCAGAGCCGAATCTCCACCACCATTATCGACTGGCGACACGCTCACTTCCCAACCAGATAAACTGCCCGAATTTGCAACATTCGAAATGCAGAAGCAGCAAACTGCCGACGATATGACGCCATTGAATCCTAGGAACCCATCAGTGAAGAGCACTAGTACCGGTGGCAGACCAGGCAATGGAACTGGATACGGGGATGAAGGCCCGGAAGATCGATATCGCGATCCCTCACGAGCTCCTTCCGGCAGACGACAGCCCAGAGATCAATATGGTAATCCTATACCTCCAATGCCGAACGAAGGATTCGGGCCACCTGGACCAGGAATGCAGGACAGCGGGCCAATGCGACAAGGCCCTATACCACCCAATGGCAGAGGAGGTGGCCCTCCATTTTACGGACGTGGAAGGGGAGGTTATCCACCCAGAGGAGGCTATCCACCCAGAGGAGGTTACCAGCCAAGAGGAGGATACGGCCGTGGTGGCCCGCAAGGCATGCGCGGCCCCCCACCTCCAGGATGGAACGGTAATGGGAGAGGAGGCATGGGACCTATGGGACCTGGAATGGCTGGCGCTGGAATGATGGGACGTGGACAGCAAGGGCCACCACCAGGATATGACAATCGCTACTACGGAGGACCGCCGCAGAGTAGAGAGCCATCACCAGGCCCATACGGTGCAAGGGGAATCTCCCCATCTGCGCCGATGCAGCCAAGGCCTAGCCCGACACCTAGCCCGACGCCTATTGGTCAAGCAATTGAAATGGATGCGAGAACGGGCGCTCCCACTGCCGGACCGAACTTTGGTTTGAGAGATAGTGATGGTGACGTTCAGGGGATGTTGGCACTACAGCAGCAGCGATTTGATGGAGCTCGACCGCGATCAGGGGGGCCTGAAGATCCTCTGAGTCCTGGCAGTGTTTATTCATCCGAGTAAGTTAACTTGATGCCCATACTTTATACGCTAACTAATATCTGCAAGTGGATACGTCCCTCCCAGAGCCAACTGGAATCAGCAACAACAGCAGCCTGGCCTCCAGGAAAATCCCTCTGAACAGACCGTACCTAGCTCTGGCAGTCGTGGCCTCTCCCCAATCAACGACTCGCCTGTCGAACTACCCGCTCAATTTCCCGCCACTTCTTTCACTAACCACCGCCGTAATAACTCCGGAGACTACTATGAAGACGTCGATCCTCGTTTTGCCGAGCCTCCTCCCTCTACAATACCCACTCCCGCCAACCTCCCTTCCGCTCTCATCCCAGGCATAGTTTCAACCGCAGCCCCTCAACAACTGCAACCCCAAAACCGATCTTACCCGCCCCCCGTCTCCGCCAATCACCTTAGCCCCAGCGACCCCATCCCCGAACGCGACTCGTCCTACGAATCCTTCGCCGAACGCTCTCGCTCGCCCGCCACCTCTGACACCTCGCACTTCACGTCCATCTCACAGCGTGGAGTGAACCCGAACTGGCGTCCTCCGCCTCCCGGCGCTGGTGGCCCGCCCGCTCCAGGCCAGTACCCGCCATACCAAGGCGGCTACGGCGGCTACGGTCCACGCAGGCCGCCCAGGCAAGAGGACGTAATCCTCGAGGCCAATGCGCAGAACCCGGACTTCGCGATCCCCAGCGCTACACGCAGCCGTGGCAGAGGAGGGGGGCCCGGCCGTGGGGAAATGCAGCAGCCTGGTATGATCCCGTCTACGGGCGGAGCCGGAGGACGGTATCCGGGTGCAGACGCGATATAATCAGTAAAAGTGCGGGACGCGAGAGATCTATCTACCTTCCTCCTCTTACCTTTTTCTGGGGCGGCATCTGAGTCATCTTAACGAATTTTTTGGTTTTTTTCTCTCCATCCTGCCGAATAGCTCCGTTCCATTTCTCCAAAATAATCGCGCTGCGGGTACCGGCTTAGCTTTTGCTTGCTTATTCGGCTCATCCATCCACCTAGGTGATGAAATGGCGTCCTTTTTCTTTTCTCGAGTAAACCTCGACAAAACGGGGGTTACGGCCGCTATGGACTTGGCTCCTTTTTTTGCCGCTTCTAATATCCCCTCGTGGCGTGACGCGTTGGGATCTAACGTTGCCATTTCACTTCACTTCGCTCCACTTCCTCATCTCCCACGTCTCTCAGATTCCTTCCCATTCTCCTGCATCTAACCAGATTAATGGTAGCCTGCCATATCCTCTGTACAAAAGTCCCTGCCCTTTTTCGTCTTCTGGCGAAAAAATCGGGCTTGTCTTCTCATATGTCTTTCTCTGCCCTACCGCGCCCTTCACACCCCTCTTCTTGTTCAAGGAAGAAGGACGATGAGGTGGCGGATGTGGCTTCCTGACCCCAGGGTCTTGTACTTAATCCCCCCTTTTCTCTTTCCGCTGTCCCACTAGGGGGCTCGCCGGCCAGGACGTTGGATATCCCGCGGCTTTTATCGTGACGAACTGCTATTTCTCTTTTTTTTTTCCTTTTCTGTTAGTGTTTCATGGAGGTGCTATCTAGGACTTTGGGATTTTGGGATCAGGTTTCTTCGTATACAAGTAGAGCAGGGATTAGGGAATACACGCGGCCAGCGCTGCTAGCCGCACAAATGCCAGATTTTTGATTCTGAGAACTGAGAGTCGTTGCTGTGGGCGTGCGCGTGCGCGTGAGGTTGGGATGTGGGATGTGAGATGTGGGATACTAGATGGAAAAGTGTGATTACGCAGTGAGCGCAGAGAGGCCTATCTTGCTAAACTCCAACCTAGACAAAAAGCTGGCGACGCCGCGACACAGAATGAACGACCACCACGCCGCCTGGAACATGTGAGATGACCCCGCCCGCCTTCGCCGTACCGGTCAGCGCGCCTCCGAGAAATAAGTCCGATTGAGAAATGAAAATAATGGAACGCCGCCCGCCTCGTGTCTCTAGGCTCCCCTGTATCAAACCTTCTAGCTCTACTCGCCGCTTCCTTCCTTCTCTCCTTTCCCTCCACCAAAAACGCCATTCTTCCCCTCTTCCCCTCCACCCTCCACTCCAACCGCACAAAACACAACCTACCGCGTCCCCTATAAATACCGCGAGCGCAGCTGACTCAGCGTGCTCATGCGGCCATGCTGGATATTACTCAGCAACGCCTCCTCGAGCGCCGACTGTGTGATGCTAGCATCTACAAAATACGTTAGCCGGACCCGCTACTCTAGCGAAGAGACAACAGAAGGCTCCAAGACGAGCAATGAAGAAGGCTCAAACAGACGTGAAACGTGAAGATTAAAGTAATAACAGTGGAGCTGATCCAGGAAGCACCGTAGCAAAACAGACAGCATTACAAGAAAACCAGAAACCTCAAACGACATACCATCCAAATCGCTAAAACTGCTCCCCATACTCGGCGTCCCATCGCTCCCCTCCCTCTTCCCCCCCGCGGCACTCCTTCCCGGACTCAGCCGCGCCAGCTCCGCCCGATATCGTGGGCTCAGTGCGCTGGGGCTGAAGCCGTGGCCCCCGCGCGACGGCGCATCGCTGGCCGAGCTGGTCGCCGACGACGCGATGGCGGGCTCCTTGCCCTTGCCTTTGCCCTTGTCCTTGCCTTGGCCCTGCGCGAACGTCGCCGACACGGGCGCCTTGTTCGTGTCGTGCGCGAGGTACTTCTGCGCGTGCTCCGGCGGCTGCAGGATCTTGTCGCGCAACGTGGCGCTGGGGTCTTCGGGGGCGGCGTCGCCCGCGGCGGCGCCCAGGCGCGATGTGTATGCGAAGGGCAGGAAGGTGTTGGAGTCGTCTTCGTCGTCGCCTTCCTGGTCTTCGTCGTCTAGGGTGGCGAGGCCGCGTGGTTTCTGTGCGCGGAAGCGTGGCGGTCGCTTGAAGAGCTGGCTGCGATGGAGCGGGTTGTTTGTGTCTTCCTCCGAGGAAGAGTCTGATGCGCTTGAGGAGGAGAGTGCGCTGGTTGCAGGCGATGCTGGGTCGGAAGGCTGGTTGGCGGGTTCGGTGGGTGGGGAGAGTGCTGGAGGCGGGGTAGGTTTTTGAGGGGGGGGGAAGGAGGAGCGGAAGGAGCGATGGAGGTGGGCTCGAGGAGATGCAGCTGGGAGGTGTGCTCGCGACTGAGTTACTGTGTTCGTTGAAGGTGTGCGAGAAAGAGGCGGTGCTATTAGAGTCATTAATGGTCAATGTGAGAAGAGCTTATAAGGAAGTTAAATACCAGCCGTTCGCGGTGTACCTGGGGTGCTAGTATCGCCTCTAGGTATAGGGCTATCCCTAGACCGTATTGATAATGCAGACGGCGTTTTCGACGCTAGATATTATAAGCAAACACCCTGCCATTCCAGGGTATACCAACCTCCAGCTCCTCCGCTTCCGAGCCTCTTCATTGGTACTCCACCGACAGCTGCATGTGCACAACCAGAGCCTGAATTTGTTGCATTCGAACTGCCAACCTTTTTCATCTGTGCGCGAACGTGGGATAGATGTCGTTCATAAAGCCATGCTGCCTGCTGGAGCATGAAAGTCGGGGAGACTTGGAACTTGGTGGCACTATTACCCTATTTTAGTATCCACGTACGATATCTATAAGTTTATTTGAGCCTACAGGTCCTGCCCTAATCGTAATCAGCGTTGTCCGTAAAGGTAGAGGTAAAGGCAGGGCTAGCTTACAATCGAGCTCACTTGTCTTCGGCGACCTAGATATGATCTTCCACAAAGCACGGTCTTTTGTCGCATTCCAATCAACCTAACTAATTAGCATCTTGATATCTCTCTGCGACATTCGCAGGTGATGTACCTGTGGAGGATCAACGAAGTCACCACGCGCGAACGGAAGCCTGATTAAGGCCGTATAGTGGATCTCAGGCTTTGAGAGAACTGAAGGCCGCTTCGGGATTTTGAAATCTTGCTTTGGAACAGTATTTCCAGACAGATTTCGAGTATGTGCGCCTTTAAGGCTTGTTATGTTCTGGGATGGCGGCCTGGACATTGTGAGGTGCGGAAGACGTAGAGCTTCGTTAGGTAGGGCGAAGGGAGGATTAGAGGAAGAGGGTATGATAGTTGTCAGGTCATGCGGGTAGATGAGCTAATGATCACATCTTTATGAAATTAGATGCTGTGTGATGGGATGTTAAGAGTTGTTTGTATTGAAGTTGAAGCTCCGACTATCTCCGTCGTCTTGGCGCTACTAGCATCATGGAAAGAACTCCGTCTGCAAACGCTCATGTTCGACTTATCATCTTTCATGTTACATAGTTGGTTAAGAAGATACGATGAATGTATTACCACGGGGAAGTAATTACAAGCGTTTGACTTTCGCAATGAACACCTCAAGCTTGAACAAGTGTTGCGGAGACAGTCTGCAGTGTAACCAGCTTAAAGAACTGAAAGGTTGACGTAGCTCCAGCAGACAGGCATAGAGACACGTGCTAGCCAAACAAATAGGCTATGTAGCCTGCAATCCATTACCTAACCCTTTGCCGTTGTGTTGCTCGTCCACTTGTCCTGCAAATCACGATAGAGGGCACACTGTGGTGCATTAACAAGCATTCTGATCAAGACCATTTTGGAGTCATAGACGGCGGTTCTCCTGGATTCTGTTTATTCCACGCAAATTCGGATGCTGCCCTGCGTCGAGACCTCTTAGTTTCAAGAAAGTGCGTGCAACTGGTACAGCTTAATGCAAATAGCTTTGGGGAGTGCTCCATTCGTGTTGGAAATGGTCTGCGAATTAATATATAGATTGAACATGGACCCCTACCGACTAGACCTGGTAGACTCTGAGGTCTCCAACAACTCCACGCTCCCTTCCATGCCAATATCTTCAAATCCTTTGAACCCCTCTTCAACAACCCATTTCTGCTTCCCATTCCACAAAACCTTGCAAGCCTTGCCGACAACCAACAACCCAGGTGGCCTGCTCCCCTCTTCTTCCACTGCGGCACAGACGTACTCTAATGTCGTCCTAATAACTCTTTGGTCTGGACAACTAGCACGCTCGAGGACCGCGCATGGTGTCTCCTTCGGCCATCTCTTCTTGTCATTTACTAGACTTCCGATCAGGAAAGAAAGCCGATGTAGCGCCATTAAAAAGACAACAGTCCTCGATTCCACATATTCAGGTGGATCTGGCGCCGCTCCTTTTCGCCCAGTACCAGTGCAAATGAGAACCTGGTCTGCCACACTTCTGTGAGTAGGAGGAATCGCCGCAAAAAGAGGAGCACTCAATGCGCTAGTGATTCCAGGTAGAACAACTGGAATGTAACCGTGCCCACGGAAAAAGTCGTACTCCTCCGCTCCACGACCGTAGATGTATGGATCGCCTTGCTTCAGTCTTACGACGCTCTTGCCGGCCTTAAGACCTTCCAAGCCCATTTCGAGGAGTTCTTCCTGTGCTTTGTCTGCGTTTCCGGGAAACTTGCGCGCGATATAAATCGTCGCGCGTCGGGGAACTAGATCTAGAACAGGCGCTGGAACAAGTTTGTCGGCAAGGATGAGATCTGCTGCGAGAATGGCTTTGTGTGTGGCTCTTGTGAGCAGGTCTGGATTCCCAGGACCCGATCCAGCTAACACTATGCGGCCCCTTCGCCCCCTGCTATCCAAGGTTGCAGGAGCGAGACCAGAAGTATTCGACGTTGTGTAGCTGCGAAGGACGGCTTTGACATCGGCATCTGTAATAGCCGCAAGCCGTCGCAATGGCCAGTACTCACATATTTGAGCCAACCAACGCATACGCCTATTACGTGCTGCTTCCATATCTTCTGCAGTAATAAGCTTGTTAAACGTAGATGTTTGTCCCGCATCGTCTTCTTCTGCCTCCAGGTCCATGGAAAGCTCTGCCGCGTGGTCCTCTTCCCATATCCGTCTCCGTATGGTCCCGAGCCTCTCGACTGCTTCGCCCATCTGTGATGGTAAGGATGATGCTATCTCTCTGCGTATTCGCGCCGACAACTTGCAGCCTTTACCTGAAGTCGTTACACCAATCTGAAGAGGACCGTCTGAATATGTTGAAAGGAGCGTGAATGTACACAAATTCGGGGCGTCAGCAACGTTAATAGGTATGCGGAGCTTTCGGCATAAGGTAGAAATATAAGTGCCTTGAAGTACGTTAGGAGCCGTGCAGGTACATAAGTGGTTTAAATAGCGCACTTAAGGGATGCTTTTCTCCCAGAGTAACAAATACCGCATCGACGACATGATCCACCTCGTCTCGCCCAAGGCTTGTTAGATCCTCGCCCCTGAAATCGCGTTTCAACCATTCAACCTCTCCTTCATCTATCCACTTTGTCAAGCCATAATGGAGGGTGGCATCTTCAGGAGCGATGAGTAAAGGGTTTGCGCCCACCTCAATTGATCGCGTGCATCGCGCACCAGCTAAGGGATTGGAACCAACAATGAGGTGTATGTGTGAAGTAGAATCAACCGCAGTAAGGAGTGCGGGTGCCATAATTGACGGACAGTTCAATTAACTTCAGAATATACTTTGTCTCGGGGAACGAGGGGTATATAAGCTATCCCAAGTCTCTCTGTACAAAAGGAGGGTATAAGTTGGAGGAGATAAAGAAGCAGAAGAGAGCGGAGGTTTCTAGAAGCGTACAAGACATGGAGATCAGTCAAGAAGAAGAAATAAGAGTGGTTAAGCGGAGATAGTCTGCTCGGAAATTTTGCGTCTTTTGTCGTGCCTTATCGATAGCCCCAATAGCGCTAGACTATATCGGGCCGGCTTGGCCGCGGAGAAATGATCGGCCAAGGAAGAAGCACGACAATTTCCAGCGTTGATCCTTCTCCGTGGAGATAACGATGGAACTCTTGGGTTGCTGCTCCATCAGTGTTTTACATTCCGTGTTGCCTAATTCGGACCTTATCTGAAGGGATCGCGACGTACCAAGTCTCCGGCGAACCAATAGAAGAAAAGAGAAAGGCACGATATCTCTTCAGATAGACCTTTACTTTCGAGACTAGACTTCGGCCTTACTCGTCTTTACCCATTACAATACTTAGAGCTTTGCGACTCAATGCGACGTGGTGTTCCAGAGCACTGAGCTTGGACATTGTGGAGATCAAGCTTGGATCTTGACTCTCAACCGTGATCTTCTCCTTCACACGAACTTCTTGTCCTTTGTATGTAAACGTGCGGTCCGCTTCGTCATGGGTAGGAGGCCGAGCACCTCCCAAGGCTACTGCAAGTGTGTTACGGATACTGAAGCCAGAGTGTGACTCCTCAGCCGAGTTGTGGATTTCTAGGGTACGTAGTTCGAGGCGGAGAGCAGCATCAAATATTGAGAGGTGAAACGATACGTTGTGCGGCAATGGTGGATCAAAAATCTGTCATGTTACGATTAGTGCTACAAATCACCGAACAGAAATGGCTGCTAGAGTTGCAACCAATGTATCATTGCGCTAGAAGACCCTCGTGATATATACGTACCTGCTCGTCTATGGCGTCTTCCCACCATGGACGTCGAACGTCTGAATACCCTTTGAGGGCATTTTTGGCTTCTTGGATATTATCAAACAGTAACTGAATTTGTCCGGCAATGAAGTTGGCATTCTTTGCATCACCTGTCCAGGTAGTCACATCTATCACATCCAAGCATGCATTGATAAGTGTCCGCACAGAGGTCAATTGTCCAATCGCCAGTGTGGGTGCTTGTGGGGCAGACGATATGGTGAGTTCGTAACATGGTGAGCCTCTTGGAGGTGGGAGGCTTGACAGCCGGAGTTTAATGTTCTGTAGGTCACTAGTTAGAGGGATGATCTTCACAGCATGTCTAAGCCACGTTGTTCGTACGCCTTTTACTATCCTTGTGCCTACACGCGTAACTAGGCCTTTGAGACTCTCGGATCGTAATGAGGATAGGACGAGAATGGAGGCATTTTCACTTCTTGGTGCCAGAAGAGCTGCACACTCTTCCAGGCCCTCTTTGAGCGATTTAAGAGTTTCTTGGAGCTGTGTCAGAAGCCATTCCAGCTCCCGCGCCTATGTGAGAAAGGGTCAGATAAGGAGCCCTGGAGGGATAGACTGAATTACAGTGGTGGATAAGTCGTACTTGGGAAGCGCCTTCCTCTCTAGCTAACTCCTCGGATGAGATGGGGGGCCAAACTGCCGTAGACATTGTGAAGAAGAGAGAATATCGACTAAAATGGCCGTATGCGTATAGACCAGGCCGGCACGCGTGTGGTGGTGAAAGCTTCGGCGTGGCTTGATCCCAGAAGGAGCTCGGTAGTAACCGAGGATCGCCAGAATCCTTGCAGCTTTTCCTGCAGCGTCATCATGCTCCTCTGCGCACGACTTCAGTCTTCTGCATATCTTAGCAAAACCTAAGGAAGCTCCAAGCGGGCTTCTACACAATCGCAAGACAGTTGCAACACCTACGATAAATCTCAATATTTCTACTGTTGAAATCGCTTGATATGTGCTGTGACGTTATGGCCCGAGGAGTAACGCGTGCAAATAACCTTTGTTCATACGTCACCTACCAGCCGAAACAGCCAGCATGCCATTCATAAATAAGCTAGAAATCCTGTCTCGCGACACAAACCAACGTTTCATCCTCCCCTCAAGGTATGCATTATCCTCCGTCCTATTTGGCACTTGTATTTGCATTGTTTCAACATCGTTATCAACTTACCTTGTATATAGCAGCGATCCCCCACCGTCCCTATTGTGTCACCACCTTGCCCTAGGAAGCCCTCCTCACCGCAATGGCTGCTCGTACGTCAATTACCTGCCAGCTAGTGCTTCTGCCTAGCGCTTCTAGCCTTTCCCTACTTCTAACTTTACTCCAGGACCTATACTAGGACTTTCGTCCCTCATAATTCTAGCTGGTGGCATTCTACTCCAGTTCCTCGTAATTCTCTCTGGTGGTGTGAACGGCAGTCCCGAGAATCAAATATACTTTCTGGAGGCTAGTAATATAGGAAACATACCAAATGCGCGAAACCCATCAAGATGGACATTCTTTGCCGTCTGCGGCGTGGATTCGAACGGCCGAAACGCAAATTGTGGTGCTCCAGTTCCTGCTCTACCCTTTGATCCACCCCGGAACTTCCACACAGAAACAAATGTGCCGCAGCAGTTTATCGGGTATGTCTCCAATTCATATCAATTAATGCGGATCTAATGGTTTTCTAGGACGCATCACTATTACTATATGTCCCGATTTATGTTCGCATTTTACATCATCGCTCTCTTTTTCTCCGTAATTGCTCTTTTCACCGGCCTGCTCGCGCTTTGTAGCAGACTCGGCGGATACCTTTCCGGCCTCACCACCGGCGTTGCCCTTTTTTTCCAAACTCTTGCAGCAGCATTGATGACGTAAGTCCACTTCCAATGTACCACCAGTTACACACTAACGGTCACAGGGCATGGACTGTCGAAGGACGCAATGCATTCCGAAGCGGCGGTCACTCCGCGAAGCTGGGAGTCAAAGCCTACGCCTTCACATGGACTGCTATGGCCTGCTTCCTGATTTCTAGCGTTCTCTTCTGCTGCGGTGGCGCTGTGGGCCGGGACCACACCAGGGCGACCAACCGGTCGTTTTTTGGCCGCAAGAAGTCCACCCGCTCCACCCGCAGCCGAGGCAGCTTCCTCGACACTGAGTCTCAGCGCCGTGTCAAGGACGACTACGCGTAAACTAACTGCCAGATCCACGAAAAAGCGCTCCCTAGACCGGCGGGAGGCCAAATGTGAAGCAAGAACAAAACCCAGCCTACGACTACGGCATGATGAGAAACGATATCCATTGATTAGTCAAGGAGTTGGGCACACCATAATATTCAGACTGGTTTTCATTTGTATGGTTTACTTTAGGGTTGGGAAACTGCCGTTCTCGTCCTGTTGATATTCTGCTATGTGTTATTACACATTTACATATGTGATGATCAGATGAGCAAATATTGCAACTTTCAGGTTGGGCGCTCTCAACAGCTCGCTCTGAGGCATTGGCATGGAGATGCGTGTATGTACGAATAGTAGAAGTTGGTTCCCTAATTCCTTCAATGCGCCGAGCTCACACGATTAAGCTAGCACGGCAACTTAGTGCTGTGCTCCCCAAGCCATCGATCCTATTTGAACCCATGAATATTGTTGAACAAAAAGAGTTATGGCATCGCGCATAGTTAATAAGGGCAGACAGGTGAGGGTCCATTCGTCCAGCTCTTCCTACGCCAAATAGGATAGGGATGAGCATCCAAAATACTTCAAAACTAGACATGAAAACCTAAGTGTGCACCTCAACGGCGCAGAGGACAGCCCTGAGCGGAAGGTCTCCATCTAAGAAGCAGGGGCGTACGCATACGATAGAAAGAGAGGGGTATTTCATTATAGACAGATGATTAAATCGAAACATCTTACACGCTGAAACGCATCAAGAGGCTCTAACACGCCTCTCTAGACACAGCACCGGGATATCGTCCAACCCAAGCCGAACGACAACAATATAAAGAACCCCTAATACTTCCCGCCTTCCATCCCACAAATCTTCTCAAACACCTCCATCGTATGATCCCACACCCTCTTCATATTCCCCTGCTCCCGATGCTCCCGCATCATGTTCTCCTTCCCACACGGCTCGCCATTCCAACCCAGCAAATACGCCCCACTACCGCTCTCGCCCGTACTCCCAACCGCCGCACTCTGCTCTTCCCCCAACCTCGCGCGATCCAGCCTGTCCGCCCTGGGTGGAAACGTCGCGCTCGTCGCCGCATACAGATGCCGCTCGCCGCTCTCGCCCACCGGCACCATCCACGGCCTCAGCAGCACCGTCAGCATACTCAGCAGCGGAAATAGCACCGGCCCCGCGCCGCGCGCCGCGCCGCTCTTCACGATGCCCGGGGAGGCGTGCACGAAGGTGGTGCCGGGGTGCTGGGCGGCGAGCTCCTCGGCGGCGAGCGAGTTCATGGTGCAGGCGTGGGCGGCGCAGTTGGCGAGGCTGAAGTGCGTTTTCAGGGACAGGTCGTCGAAGTTCAATTTCGTTTCGGCGCCGGAGGAGAGCACGGAGACGACGCGGCTGAGGGGCGTAGACTGCGCGGCGGTTAGTTGCGGGAGGAGGTTGTGGATGAAGCGCATGCGCGCGTAGTAGTGCAGGCTGAATTTGCGGTCGAGGCCTTCGGGGGTTTCTGGGGTGGGTTGTTAGTTTGGGATGGGATAGGAGATAAATGAAATGGCTTTGGGATAAAGGGGCTTGAAATACCGTCTCTGCCTTTCCCGGTTATGTAGCCTGGGGTCATGAAGAGCAGGTTGACTTTGTCTTCTTTTGCTTGAATCTCCTTGCACGCGACATCGACATTCCGTAAGAGTGATAGGTCGCTCTTGACGAAGCTGACTTTGCCCTCCGGATTCAGTTTCACAAGCTCCTGGATAATCCGCGATGCCTGCTCTGGGCTCCGGCCAACAAGGTACACTCGAGGTTGAGTGGTATTCCTCACAAATTCCCGAGCAGAAGTTTCGCCAATCCCGCTTGTTCCGCCAACTGCAAACTCATGGTCAGTTTCTGCTAGTTGTAGATTTTTATATTTTCTTGTAGAGCTCTGTCCAGGCTGAAAATAAATACACACCGAACACGGCAACAAGTCCAGGGCCGAGATCTTTGAGTGCCTCGTTATTCGCGCGGACTGTTTGTATAGACACCATGATTGGACAGCTGAATTCCTATTGTTTTCAAGTATACAAGGACCACTTCAAATGCCGCGGTTTTGCTAGAGAAATTTGAGAAAGGAAATGATAGACTTGAGCGTTGTCTATCAGATATACCAGTTTCGCTCGTGCGCGATTCGTCCGCGCCGCGTAACTCCAGATCAGAGTCAAGGGTAACACGCAAGCGTATACGAGGAGTAAATAGTTTGAGCTATGAAAATTGGCACACAAAACACTTAGGTAGGTCAAAGGCGGTTGTGGCACTAGACAATAGGTACGTTTAGTTTAGACGGGCGGTGGTAGACTCCAAGGTGACGTTTGAGTGGTCCCGTTTGGGTTTAGCGGCAGTCTGACTTGGTCGACGGACTTCAAACTGCTAAGCCCAATCCTCAACACCCTTAGGGGTTGTTTATCCAAGATCTCAACATCAAAAAGAGTTACACTCTCTTACATGTCATTGCTATCATATAGCTGAATATATGAGAAAAATTCTATCAAATGAGCTTGCTCAAGAAAGAACAGGGCAATATGTTCAGACTTCCTCTCAGATTGCTGATAATATGTAGACGCAAAAAATACACGTCAGGTTAGTGGCGGGAGCATTTCGTCCAGCATATAACAAGACTTCGATATGTCGAGGTCTTAGAACATCCTTTTCTCATTAAGAGGCTTCGGTTGTCAGCGAAACATTCATCCATTCTTACGGAACCGCGAAGAGATATAAGAAGACTATGATCAGGAGCTTCAGATTACGCTCCGAATTTCTTGAGCACCTCACAAATGCACGGACGATGGTAGAGCTTACTGCCGGTATGAGTAGGGGCGGGATATCAAGAAAATAATTTATACGGATCCGATGTTAGTAATGTAGGGATGTTATGTAGGTCGCTCGTAGCGTAGCCGAGTTGTTTCTAAGCGTTTCAGTAAGCTCAATACGGGTCAAATGCAGGTCGTTGTACTATATTAACTTTATGGGAAATTCTGGCCTGGTATTTCGGTTCTCAAGCACAAGGCTGAGTCTGGAAGAGATGGCAACTTATGCTACTTCTATAATCCAAACATCCCTCGCGATTGCTGTCTATCTCTCTTTCGAAATCCCTGTCAACAGGCCACCTTGTGTGACTAGATCCTAGAACTACCAATGTGCCATTCCTGCGCACGGCCTGATCCCGTCTTCGCTGCTACCACGTGTGAGCATGTAGTCGGATTTTAAAATGCTTCAGATCGATAACGGACTCCGCTTTTTTGCATGCTTCGCCCGCCATTGGACACTGTCTACGAACCTCCACCTTCTCAAAATTCGCTAGCTCTTGCGGTTGTCTACCCCTTCCGTGGTGCCGATCGTAAAGCAAGTCATCGAAATCCTTCCCGGCTTTGTACCTGCTTGGCGTTCTTGCCCCAAGATTTCCTACCTGGCCAGGTAGGCTGCGGAGCTATGTTCCACGATTTTTCCAAGCGGCGCCACAAGGCGAGTACGAAGCCCAAAAGTTAGATCAACAGTATAAGTGTTAGCAACATAATGAAAGGTATATTTCTAAAACCACCAAAAACACGATTTGCAGTGGTGTATCGCCAAAGTTCAGCCCCAGCTGAAGTAGTCGTAGCATTGATCAGAGCCGCTCAGTGGATTTGATTCGTCGGTTGAGGAAGAGTGTTTGGTGTAAGTCCGTTATCGGCATTACAGCATCTTGGCATTTCCGATCGATCGGTACGGATCATGTCAGCTTAACCTTAAATCGGGATGTTTTTTTGTTCGCATAGAATAGCAGATACTAGGCCGGAAAAATGTTATTGTCCAGTTCCGAAAATGCTTGAGGCTCGATTACCCCTGTCACGGACTTCAGATTACCATGCACCTGATAGCTTACGGACTCCGTTGTAGCACAGGGTTTCCGCCTTCTCCAGCCTTCATACACTAGCACTTGCCTTCAGATCAGTAACGACGAATCGCTTTCCTGAAACATCGCCAACATGCGCTTCCAACGGCGAAACAAGGTTTCTTAAAAAGTGGCATAGAATCTTTAGAAATGCGCCTTGACTGTTCTAGGAAGATGTTCAGCAGATCAGTACCGCCATTGCACCCACAGTTCTACGGACAACTTTAGTGTGCTGCGGCGCACGGCTTAAGCTCTAAGTCCTGTTAGCTATGCTGTGACTGAGGTCTCTCACAGTCAAATTTAGCAGCAAGACCACCTCCAATAAGCTGGCTTGGACTGGAAATACTGTGAAAGAAAACTCAGGCTTTGTGAAATAGCTTGAATTGACGATGTAAATTGGACTCACCATCGGTTGAGTTTACGAATTGCTTTCGCATCTCCAAGACAGCAATGCGGTAGTAACTCTAGGGACTGAAGTTGAGGACCATCCTGTAGAGCCTTCTGTAGATCATCGTAAACTTATCGTCATCATTAGAGGCCATCTTGTTGTCAATGCGCAAGTGTCAGCCGGGCCCTACATGGTGTGTCAAGGCGTCCCTGCAACACTAGTCTCTCCTCGGACTATATCCTCTTATCGGGGTCTTGTCGCTCGCGTTCCGATCGCCCGCCTTGAACGGCGGATATAAATAAAGCAGTCTGTACAGAGTTGCAGCCCTCATCAACAAGTCACTCAAGAACTATCAACAGTCCTTTACACACTCCTTCAACTATCTTCAATAAATCGCTTGTACTCTTCAACGAATCAACAACCAACTGGCAATAATGGCCGCTCTACAACTTAAGGGAGACTACTTCTTTGTTTTCATGCTACACGTCCTTCTCTCCATCATTTACGCTTCACTGTACTACACCCTCTCCGACTACTAGATCTCAGTAGTTAGCCATGGGAGACCCGCGGAAAAACCGGCCCGAGGGTCAAGTTTGGAGTATGGGAGACGGTGCGTTGGCTTCCGCTACATCGCCACACGTATCGGAAGTGCACAAGATTATACCATCAATCCACTATTTCAATAACAACATTGAAGTCATTTCCGGAGCTTGCCCAACCAAGTTGCGGTCTTCAGCACCATTCCCGCCTGCAGCGTCGGAAAAATTGGACAATCTGGACTCATCGATGTTGGCAAAAAGTGAGTTACGACAAATATCCATGATGCCTGGCTCTACTAACGATCTCAAAAGGCTAGGCTCTGCATGATTCATTCAAAATTTAAATACGAGTTTCGGGATTGCGTGTGCAGACCGCACGCCTTCTGCCTGGGCCTATGGCAGACACACAGTCCTTCCTGTTCATTAATAATCGAATTCTATATTGCACGAAGCAACGCAGGCGTCGATTCGGTTTACGAAAACAAGACCTCTCCTTCGCTCCGCCTTCCTCCGGGACACGCCACGAAAAAAGTATTTCCTTCCATGACTTTCAGGAGTCCTGTGACTTTTTGGGTGGATGTTTGTTGGTGTTGGAGGCTTTTTAACGATGATTTCTGTGCCGGCTACTGCTTGCGCTGCTTGGGCAGTCAGCGATGCTGGTCACTCGTCGGCTATTTTTGTTCTGAAGCTTCGCTTTCCGAATCGCATCTTCGGAGGAGCCTTGCTATGGTTAAGATAGAATTTTGTCGAATACCTGCAGGGCATTCCACTTTCCTGTGTTTTATTAGCTGTACGATATAGCAACGGTTCCAATTCAAGTCTGTTCGTTCGATATACACACTAGGTTTCAATGCAGTCACTATGGTGAATTCTGGGAATACGAGAGTGCCTGTAACAGCTTCCGCCCGGAAGAAGCGAAAATGCGCCACAACCGAACGCCGAGTCTGGAGCTCAACGCTATTTCAACCTGCTTTCCTGATACCAATCATCCCTTTCTCTTTGTATGTTGGATTTCGTGAACGGTTGTGCAAGTGTGTTAGGCCACCGGTTTCCCTACTCCAAATCGATACGTTTCCCTCCGCCCACTGCATTCCGCAATAAACTTATAAGGAGACTCGGCTTAAAAGGCAACTGGCCTCCATCAATAATAATACTTTTTATCAAGACCAGCATTGACTATCTTTCTGCGTCAAATAGAAAGCCGCTTTATGACTCCTTTTTTCGGAATATTTGCTGACAACAGTTGGCCTCTGAGTAAATAGTAACTTACGATAAGTTCCGCATCATCCGCTTTCACAGCATCATCGTGAGATGGAGTCGGATAACTACAGTGCGAGTGTTCTACAGCATCGATTTCATATGAAGATCAACGGTCACTAAGCTTTACCCTGGCTAGTCACGGCTTATTTCGTCCAGGCCCCAGCATCACAAGGCCCCGTCCAATTTAATTTGATGAGGGAATTGCGGGATCTGAGTGGTGTCAACCAAGCACTTCCTAATGATGTACTTTGCCGTGGGTGCCATCCCACCTTCCTTTCCAATAAACGCGATGTTACCTGACGATCGGCATTCCCCGCAAATGGGATTCCTATCTTCCCCGCGTGAGTGCTGCCCGTGCTACTCTGCCCGGGTACCTGCAGGGCTGTTTTAAAATCTTCAAGAACACCACTTACCTCTTCATGGTTTGCTTGAGGATCCGAGTCTTTTATTTCTCTTTCCCCGGATCTGCTTGCAAATATGGCATCGATACGTATTTCCATTATTTTCTTCATACAACTTGTTGGGACCGTCGTATTAGCCCAAAATTCAACTAACTCTACATATAATCCTTTGCAATATGTTGATCAATTGATTGGAAGCGCCAACGGAGGTATATAGATCTTAGATGGGCTTAAATAGTGGGAGCAAAACTAACTAGTTTCTATAGGGAATGTTTTCGCTGGCGCCACACTTCCATATGGTATGAGCCAAGGCCCATCTGGCAACTAGACGCTGAAGTTTTCAAGGAATGGCCAAGGCGGTCGCGGATGTAGATTCACCGAGTAATCAGGGCGGCTTTACGACAGAAGGTGGTAATGTTACTGGATTCTCATCGATGCATGACTCTGGCACTGGCGGAAACCCGTCACTAGGAAACTTCGCCTTGTTCCCGTACACAAGTTGTGCTGGAGATAATGTAGACGGCTGCACCTATCCAAAGAAAGCCAGAAAGATTCATTTCCTTAATAATTCAGTAAAAGCTTCGCCAGGGTATTTTGGACTCACACTCGCCAGTGGAGTTGCGGTTGAAATGACTACTGCTCAACATACTTCCTTGTTTCGATTCAAGTTTCCTACCACAGATACCGCTGGAAATGCATCCAGTCCATTGATCCTGCTAGATTTGACGGACCTATCAGACTCACGCCAAGACAATGCTACTATCTCCGTTGATGCTGATACAGGGAGAATGAGTGGAAGTGCTCGTTTCTTGCCTAGCTTTGGATCCGGAGACTACATTGCCTATTTCTGTGCAGACTTCCACGGCGCCGAAATTCGTGATAATGGGATATTTGTCAACAGCCGTGCCAGCGCCGACGTGACGGAGCTCAAAATCCCTCGCTCTATTAATAATTATCCTCTTCCAGGAGGTGGGTTCGTTCGTTTTAACTCTCCCGGAGACAATCCGATACTTGCTAGGGTAGCTGTCAGTCTTATAAGCAGTGATCAAGCATGTAACAGTGCAGAAGCTGAGATCCCTGATTTCGACTTTGATGCCGTACATACTGCTTCAGAGGATGCTTGGAGAGACAAGTTAAGTCCAGTGAAAGTGTCGACTACCGGCGTGGATTCCTCTTTAATCACCAACTTTTATAGTGGAATATACAGAACGATGGTCAACCCGCAGGACTATACAGGGGAGAATCCTTTGTGGTCAAGCAATGAGCCATACTTTGACTCTTTTTACTGGTACGCTGTCCATTCTTAACTCTATAACATATTCTGACCCTTCGTTCTAGCATTTGGGATTTATTTAGATCTCAAATTCCTTTCCTTACAATTTTGGACCCTGCAACTGCCACTAAAATGATTCGTTCGCTCATTGACACGTACGAACACGTTGGATGGCTGCCGGATTGTCGAATGTCGCTCTGCAAGGGCTATACGCAAGGTGGCTCAAATGCAGACAACGTTCTTGCAGATGCTTTCATCAAAGGACTCTCCGATGGTATTGATTGGGATCTTGGATATGCTGCGGTGGTTAAGGATGCTGAAGTCGAGCCGTATGACTGGTCGAATGAAGGACGTGGCGGACTTGACAGCTGGAAGTCCCTCGGATACATACCTGTTCAAGATTTTGACTACAAAGTATGATTTTCAAAAACACCTGCCGGTCTTCTCGGATTTAGTTAACTTGAATCAATCTTAGGGATTTGGTACTATGACTAGGAGTCTATCCCGAACACTCGAATACAGCTACAACGACTTCGCTGTCTCTCAAATCGCAACTGGACTTGGTGGAAAAGATGCGGACGTCGAGAAATATCAGGCTCGGAGCGGAAATTGGCGGAATCTCTTCAAAGACGACCAAACATCCTTCTATAATGGCTCTAACACAGGTTACGTGGGTTTCTTCCAACCTCGGTATTTGAACGGTACATGGGGCTTTCAGGATCCATTAAAATGCAGCAACATCGATTATGATCCCAACAGCATCTGCTCGCTTCAGAATACAGGTTCCGAGACATTTGAGAGCAGTATCTGGGAATACTCCTTGTAAGGCAACCTCTATTTCATGAATTCTCATGGGAATCATGTCGTCTATTATCTAACACCGCCAACCAAGTTTCGTCCCCCACGACCAAGCCACCCTAATAACAACCCTCGGTGGGCCATCAGCTTTCGTCTCACGCCTCAACTACCTCCACGACCACAACGTCACCTACATAGGCAACGAGCCAGCCTTCCTCACCGTATTCCAGTACCACTACGCAGGGCGCCCAGCCCTCTCGGCGCTGCGCTCCCACTTCTACATTCCAGCCTTCTTCTCGCCCACGACGGCAGGCCTGCCCGGCAACGACGACAGCGGTGCCATGGGCTCCTTCGTCGCCTTCTCCATGATGGGGCTGTTCCCGAACCCGGGGCAAAACGTCTACCTCATCATCCCGCCGTTCTTCGAAAGCGTGAGCATCACCAGCCCCATCACCAACAAAACAGCCGTGATCCGCAACGTGAATTTTGATCCGAGCTACAAGGCGATATATATACAGAGCGCAACGCTGGATGGAAAGCCGTATACGAAGAATTGGATTGATCACTCGTTCTTTACGGACGGTAAGGAGCTGGTATTGACGCTGGGGAAAAATGAGAGCTCGTGGGGGACTATGGTTCAGGATTTGCCGCCGAGTTTAGGGAGCTATGAGGGGTTTAATTCGACAAGGTTTGGGGGCCGGGCAAGGAGATGGGAGAGGGCGAGTGCTGGATTGGGGAGGGAGGTGAGGGGGTATTGGGGTGAGGAAAAGGGGCGGGGCTTTTTAGGTGAAAGTGGGGAGGTGAACAACTAGTGGGAGCTAACAGAAAGAATTTAGGTATTTAGATATAAAAATTTATTTTATATTCTTCTCTCAGTTAATAAGCTCGGACCCCTAGAACTCGGCTACCCCTGAACTCGGCAACCTCACCAAATCGGTCACTACCACTTTAGAAGCTATCTATACCCAGCCGAATCAAATTAATCATTTACCCCTACGTGCTATTTAATATATCGGCCTTGGCCTTTCTATCTGGCACCTTTTAAGGCTCTAATTTTGGCTCCTTTGCCCTTATTTTAGCCTCTATCTCCTCTACCTCCTCCGTGCGAGCATGCAAGAACATTAAAATTCCTTACTTTTAGTATTTAAAGTAAGGAATTTTTTACCTCAGTAAGCTTAGACCATAGAATCAATTAGCGGATATACGTATATCCGCAAGCGGATATCGCTAACCTTTTTTGTCAAAAGGTTGATTCTATGGTCTGAGGGACTTTTCCAACGTTTCTTAAGCGATGCGACGTTGTTTGTATATAAAAGCAGTCACCTTTTTTAACAAAATTGATCTACACCCCCACAACAGCTATTATTTTATAAATATTATTAAATTAATCCGTAGAACTGACTCTATAATTAAATTATTATTTATTGCTTAACGTCCGATTCGGATCCCTATTGGGCCCACGCGGACTACTCCTTATATACATGTAGGGAGAAAACTCTTTTGAGAAAACCCCGTGATCCGTCTCCCCGCCTTTTGGGACTCGCCTGTGAGGCGCCTATAAGTCACCTATGGTGCTCTACTACCTTACTTTTTGACCTCTTTGGGAACCACTGCTGCCGTAATAAGCCTACGGACGCGTTAGTATCGCAAACTTTGCTCTACTACTATAGAGTTATTAGGGGGCGCCTATTGCTCGCCCCTTTGCCTTCTATTACTATTTCCTTTATAACCCAAAACTGGTCTAGTATATTTTAGCTAATAAGCTACTGGGTAACCGCCTTAAGACCTTTTTATATTAAGAGTAGTATGTTATAGTTCTCTGTACTAGCTACTAAGAGCATAGCTTCTTAGTTAGTGCATAGGGGGCATAATAGTATTATGTATTTTAGTGTCTGTCTTAGCTAGCTATATTTGCATCTTAGGCTGCCTACTAGGACACCTACCTAGTAGAGCTAATCTTTTAGTCCTATTATCCCTATTCTTAAGAGTATTGCTATTATATTTTCTGCCTTTATTAGGCCTTCTTAGAGCTCTTAAGTATTTACCCCCTATGGCGTTAACTATACTATGGCTTAGGTTTCTCTTGCCTAAGTTAGCCTTTGTACCTTTAATTCCTATACGCCTCTCCAGCGTTGGTCTAACCAGTATTATATTACGGAAAATGGTTTCCTGGTGTTCTTTTATACTCTACTTTAGCTCCTTTCTCTTTTTTACTGTTATCTTTACTGGCCTCTTACGCGTCTCCCTTCCTCCTCTATATAGGCCTGGGCCCTAATGTAGTACTATTCTTCTTCTGCTTTTTTTACCTGTTTCTCTAATATCTCTTCCCTACTTTAGGGTTGTTGGTTTGTTCTCCTATAAGGCGCCCTAGGGTCCCTCTATAGTTTATTTAGGCGTGTCTTAATATACTTTATAATATTAAAGTTACGTTTACTTTACGCCCTTTATATTATAGCGGCTTTAATATATAGTTATAGGGGGGGAATATTGGCTTCCTTCTTAAGCAGTGCTGTAGCCGTTCGCTTATACCCGCCTGTTATACTCTAGAGGCAGGCTGTTTAGACCTTTTAAAGTAGTTTAAGGAGTGATTTAGGGGGGCCCTTTTTAGTTTCTCTAATGGCCCAAACACTGGATCTATATGTCATAGTTAGCCAGACAACTGCTATGTATAGTAGGCATAACCTCTAAAAGCATGGACCCTATATAGAATTAACAATCCTGGATAATGCAATATACTATACTTAGCCCTTATAGGCCGCTTGCACTGTATATACGCTCTACTAGAGCTTGCTATCTACCTATACTCCTAATACCCTTAGGCCCTGAACTAGTTGACCCCTAAAGCCTTAGATATAGATTATATGCTAGAGATCTATAGATTAGTTACGTTTTCTTATAAAATAGATTAGCTGGTATTTCTCTAGTAAGAATTGGACTCTATATTGTCTTGCCTATTCTATATAGGTATTATAGGCTTTCTCTAGTATTCTACAGTTCTCTGCGGCTATTAGCCCGTATATAATTAGGTTTATATTATTAACAAAGCCTATCCCCTAGGTTGCCCCTTTTTTAAAGGTGTTAAGTAAGTTGCTTATAAAGAAAAGGAAGAGTATAGGCGAAAGAGGTGATCCTTATAGTATACCTGTTATAACTATAATGGGGGGGCTCTAGTATCTGCTAAAGATTAGTAATATCTCTTTCTAGCCTATAAACCCTTAAATAAATTATATAATCTATTCTAGGAAGCCCTTTGCCCTAAGGATGTATAGAAGGCGCTTATAGGGTATATTATTATAGGCGCCACTAATGTCTAGGCTAAGTATTAATACTATAAAGTCTTTACGCATAGCCCATGTAGTTTTAATGGTAGGAGTAAGTAGTGTAAGTGCTAATAGTGTTAAGCGATTCTTTCTTGCCCCTATTTGGCTTTATGGTAGTAGGGCGTGTTCCTCTACCGTGTTTACTATATAGTCCGCTATAACCTTTTCTAAGATCTTGCTTAGGGTGTTTTTTAAGGTAATAGGGCGGTAGCTTTCTAGGATTAAGTAGTCTACTTTACCTTCTTTTTATAAGATAACTATTGTTATAGATCTTCTAAGTTATGGGTAGTAGCCTATTATAAAGTATGCTCTAGCTATATCTGCAAGCTAAGGTGCTATAAGTGGACTATAGGTCTTTAAGGCTTTATTTAGGATCCCATCTGGTCCTAGTACTATATTATTTAAGAGGCGACTAATAGTTCTAGCTATTTCTTTAGTTGTTATATCGCTGTTAACCCTTAGGCAAGTCACTGGTGTTTTGCTAGTAATGTTATTAAGGTCTACTAGAGCCAGTTAGAGGGGAAATCTTTCTATAAGGATCTTCGCCTTCTTATTATTATTACTTGTGGCCTGTGGTTTGCCTACTCTTTATAGGGGTGGTAGGTATAGGTCCCCTGCTAGGCGTCCCGCCCCCTTCTTTACCTATCTTGCTATGGTCTAAAGGCCCTTATTATAGGGGATGCTTAGGTTAGTAGTGTATTTGTTTATAAACTGTCTTTAGTTGTTTCTTACTTCTTTTTTTAGGGTATTCTTTAGCTGGTTTTTTGTGTCTTTATATTGTCTCTTGTCTTTAGGGTTATGGCTGCTTATATATTTCCTTCTTACTTGTTGTTGGCTAGCTATAAAAACCGCGTATTATGCGGACTATACGTATTGCGTATAGGGGCCTGGTTTTAAAATTAGGTAATGCTCTTTTAGCCTATTTTTAATTACTACCTAGATTCTTTTTAGTCTTTAGTTAATTTTCTTAAGGGTAGCTAATAAGCCTTACTTATTTAGTATTAGGTAGATTTCTTTTAGGTCTTAAAGTTATTATTTAACTATATTAAGGAAACTGTCTGTCTTAAGCTTTCTTATTACGTATCTTTTACTATTTAGTTGCGCCTTGATATCTAAATCTAGCTATATTTAGATGGGGATATAGTCTAAGGTAAGTGCCTATTCTTCTTTAGGGATGTACCTTTTGAGTCTCTGGTATAGGCCATCGTCTATAAATATAAGGTTAATTGTACTTCTAGCGGTGCCTTATTGCCATGTAATTGCTCCTAGGGGAGTGGCTAGCTTAAGGCCCTAGATATCTATAGCTCTTAGTAGGTACTCTACCTATTATTTAGTAGCGATATGGATACCCCCCTACTATAGGTAGTAGAGGTTTATATCTCCTAATAGAATAGACTTTATGCCTTTGGTTTCTAGTAAGCTTATTACTAATATAATATTCTCTATTTGTGGGACCCCTTTAACCCTAGGGTTATATATATTAATAAT
>Ga0307507_10001318_pt1 | contig 55460 bp, 13 predicted proteins | sample 7_EM_MG_FD_207223 | JGI IMG/M metagenome (GOLD analysis project Ga0307507, IMG submission 207223) | Populus trichocarpa ectomycorrhiza microbial communities from riparian zone in the Pacific Northwest, United States - 7_EM | ecosystem: Host-associated > Plants > Roots > Unclassified | place... | reverse complement strand
CACTAGCGTGGCGAGGAGCCTTAAGCTCCTCGCCCTCCCTTATCCCAACAAATGAAGCTATTAACCAACATCACTGTAACCTACTCGAGTAGTCGTTATTGGTGAGTCACCCTGTGTGACCAACAATTATATATTTTGGTATCTTTGAGTATTAGACGCTCCCTAATAACTCTATAGTAGTAGAGTAAAATTTTGCGATACTAGCGCGTCCGCAGGCTTGTTATGGCAGCAGTGGTTCCTAAGGAGGTCAAAAAGTAAGGTAGTAGAGCACTATAGGTGACTCATAGGCGCTAAGTAGGCGAGTCCTAAAAGGCGGGGAGATGGATTATAGGGTTTTCTTAAATAGAGTTTTCTCCCTATATATAAATAAGGAGTAGTCCGCGTGGGCCCAATAGAGATCCAAATCGGACGTTAAGCAAAGAAGAAGAAGAATAATAATAATAATATTTTGGTATCTATCTTAGCCAGCTATATTTATATCTTAGGCTACCTACTAGGATACCTACCTAGTAGAGCCAATCTTTTAGTCTTATTATTCCTATTCTTAAGAGTATTGCTATTGTATTTTCTGCCTTTATTAGGCCTTCTTAGAGCCCTTAGGTATTTACCCCCTATAGTATTAACTATACTATAGCTTAGGTTCCTCTTGCCTAAATTAGCCTCTATATCTTTAACTTCTATACGCCTCTCTAGTGTTGGTCCAACTAGTATTATATTATAGTAGATAGTTTCCTAGTACTCTTTTACACTCTACTTTAGCTCCTTTCTCTCTTTTACTATTGTCTTTACTAGTCTTTTACATGTTTTTCTTTCTCTTTTATATAGGCCTAGACCCTAACGCGGCACTATTTTTCTTTTACTTTCTCTACCTGTTTCTCTAATATATCTTCCCTACTTTGGGGTTATTGGTTTACTCTCCTATAGAGCACCCTAGGGTCCCTCTATAGTTTATTTAGGCGTGTCTTAATATACTTTATAATATTAGAGTTACTATAACAGTTTACCAGCACTACGCTGAGACCCAAGATCGTCGCCTAAGAGGCTCCGAGACAGGATCGACCCTACCCTCATATATCTCGGATACGGTCAAATATTAAGTCATAGACTACGGAGTTCCGGGTCTACTTTTATGTATTTAGTTCACTTAATTTCCATAGATTTAGAATTAAGTCGCTCATTCAATTCCCACACTGCAAGCTTACAGTTATAAGTCCGGATCGCACTACCTGCTAAGCAATCATTTAAGAAGTCACTACTTCTACCAACTTTGCAAGTGTCTCGAGCTTCTTCAAATACCAAAACCAGTCTACAGCCACCACGCTGCAGACATCCTCTACCACAACCAGTCTACAGCTACTACGCTAAAAGACGCCATCTACCATAACCAGTCTACAGCTATTACGCTGCAGACGACCTCTGTCACCACCAGTTAAACGGACGATCAAACCCGACCGACGAACGAACTGACGAATCAAAAACGTCAAAATAAGGTTTCGCCAAGACGCTAACCTAGGACCCTGCTTGACCTGTCAAAATTCTAAAAATGACAACCAATACAGACGGACCTCATTTAAAATTCAACCTTATCCTTGAAAAGCCATCTGATTAGATATAATGGTTCTTTATTATTTAAGATACTGCTAAAATAAATAACGTATGGTAGTACATCGACCTATTAACAAAAAAAGACGAGCTTCCAAAGCTGCAGTTACCCAGTTAACCTATACCGAGAGACGTGCTTCCTACCGCTATATTAATAGCCAAGCTAGGTCCAAACCAACTCATTGCCTACAATTAACTCTACGCCGAATACAAAGACAATCTACGCGTATACTAGAAGCAAGAGCAAGCCATAAACGATATCAGCAATTACATCGTCCGCGCGACATTAGTAGCCTACCTCCCTCTCATCAAAGACCTTAAAACGGTATATGAACGCCTTCAAGAATTAAAGACTGTACTCGCCCCTACCACCTTAGGTTAAAAGCACGACGTCCTTAATTAATACACGGCTCTTAAAACCTACAACAAAAAGCAGAATATTAAAAAATGGTTAAATAACTAGAGGAGCGTCTACAAGCTAGCAGAGGAATTAAAGCTTCCAGACATATAGGGATTTAGGCCTCACTACGACTTTGTATAAGCTATTAAAGCCATCTCTTCTAGTTTTGTAGGAGCACTAGAAGTAGACCTAATTAGGAAAGAACAAAAAGATAAAAAAGCCCTATCCATTATTAACCTCATTGAGGAATTCAAGGAGCACTATTATATGCAGCAAGCATTGTCTACCTCGACTGCCAATTACTCTGCATTTGCGACCCTTTAAAATAATTCTAATTTAGACTCTAACGGCAATTCTAACAGCAATTTAAATTTAAATTTAAGATGGAACAAGGAATGCATATACGGCCTCGTACATCGGTTTAATAAATGCTACTACATTACCAAGCACAAGCACCCATAAGGATGGAGACTAAGGGCAGACGTCTAGAAGAAGGTAGATAAAACGATCTTATCTATACCTTAGATTAAACGCATCGTTAATAAAATCTAAAAAAGGGAATAGGAAGCAAAAGAGAATAATTAAAACACAGAATCTATAATTAATTTTAATTCTAAAACCCTAGCTTCTACCAAACCGACTAGCTATGCTGTCACAGTGCTATAATGCTAATAGGCTGAATAACTACATTGTGGTATGAAGAGGATAAGGAGGTAAAAGGGGGTATCGTACACAAATAGTAGGGGCAGCCGCCAAGGCGCTAGTGGTGGGCCAGCCAACAGTAGGAAACAGTACGAGACAGTACGCGTCAGGACTGTGCCGTGATAGTACTCCCCTCCCCAGAAGGTTTAGTCCCTAAACCGAATAAGTAACCTATTTTCGCTGCAAAGATATCACTTCTTCTCACCGCCCTTAACCGAGCTAATAGCGATTTTCTATGCCGGGCATGGAAAATCTTGATTGGTTAGCTTAACGAATAAAATTAGCAGAACTCCACACCGTCACCACGTGGCGCTTCTTGGCAAAAAACCGACCAATTAGATAACTTTAACCGGCGGTTAAAGTTCCATAAGATCTCAACCACCATAAATTACCTTTATGGTTGGCCATGGCCTTGGCGTAGCTCTCCCTTATCTCGTGCCCAGTCTGGGGGTCCTAGCTTCTTAGGGTGTTATTTATAGAACTTTAGTAGTGCGCGCTTGCACCCTTTTAGGGATTTCTCGGGTTCCCAGGTTTTCTTATTATAGTATTTCCATTTAATACAGTATATTAAGCCATGCTCGTCCATTTGTTTATTATATATATTAAGGATCTTTTTAAATTCCTACTTGTCCATGATATTGCCGTTATTATCCCTTTTAGCTATCCTGCCTGTGACATTACAACGTTCCTCTTTATTAATGCGTGCTTGACCAGAGATCTCTTTAGGGAACCAGAGGCGGACTTTTAAAGTATAGAAAGACTTATTAACATAGATATAGTCTAGGAGGTTAACTATAACTGCTCCTCTATAGGCAGCTAGGACGGGCTAGGGTCCGTCCCAGTTATTATCCCACTTCCTCTTAGGCCGGTTGGTCTTTATATTTTTAAGGCTAACTATAACCATGTTATCCTTTTTAAATATTATACCTTTGTCTTGTTTTATATTAGCGTTGTCTTTATATCGTCGCTAGGAGATACGAGCTAGGGCTTTAAGCTAGGTTAAGCTGCGCTTAAAGCGGTTGGTAATAGTATTAGCTTATAAGTACTCCTTCTTTATATATATAGATAGGGCTGATAGCTAGGGGCCTACTAGTTTGACGCCTAGATGTGGGTTGTAGCCATAGTTAGCAAAGAACAGTAAGATTCCCGTGGTCTTATTAACCTGGTTATTTGTAGCAAACTTAGTAAGGGGGAGCTAATCTACCTAGTCGTCTTAGATAAAGCTTATAAAGGCACATAGGTACTTATTTATTACTGCATTAACAATCTCGGTTTGACCATCCGTTTTAGGGTGCCATACAGAGCTGGGGCTTAGGGTTACCTTTAGGCGCTAGTTTAGGCGACGCTAGAAGTCAGAAACAAATAAAGAGCCTCTATTAGAAATAATGGTATTTAGAGCGCCGTGTAACTTATAGATAGTATGGATAAATGCTTTAACGAGCTCCTTAGTATCTAGGCTAGTAATAGAAATAAAGTGTCTTATCTTTATTAGGCGGTTAATAACGACAAAGATATATCTATATGTTTTACCATTACGAAGGCACTTAGGCAGGTCAACAACGTGGTTAATAGAGATATTAGTCTATAGGCGGACTGGTAGTTCTAGTGGTTTTAGGAAACCGGGCGGTGCTAAGCGTGGGGTCTTTATGCGGAAGCAGAGAGCACAGTCTTTTATAAAGGTAGCCGTAAACTGTGAAATACCTAGCCACTAATATATTTAATTAAGGAGGTCTAGTGTCTTAACGCGGCCTAGGTAACCCACAGGGCTTAAACTATATATACAGTGTACAACTTCTAGTCGGAGTTTATGTGAATTAGGGACAAATACTTAATTCCTATAGTAGATTAGGCCGTCAATAATCAAACATTTAGATGTGTTATAGCGGAGTAGCTTCCTAATCTGCTTAGGCTAACGGCGTGCTTTACGGTCTTCCTATTTGCGTAGTATAGCTAATATATTCCTAGCGAGTTCGTTCTCTTTATAGGCATTCTTAATAAGCTTTTTAAGGGTTTTTTGCTTAGGCTCTGGGTCTATTACTATAATAAAGTCTTTAATGCTCTGGTCTTGGGATTCGCTCAGTAGTTCTTCTAGGATGGTAGGGTTAACTTTCTTTAGTAGTAAGACAACGCGGTCTCGGTGTTGTAGACGTTTGTTATTAGCATTGGCAGGTGCAACGCCTAGGAGGCGGCTAAGAGCGTTCAGGATTGTGGCTTTAGTGCTAGGCCTATAGGTAATGATAAAGTTAAATTGGGAAAGAAACTTAGCCTAGTGGACTTAGCGCTAGTTTAGTTATTTTGTTGTTATAAAGGTCTAGAGGTTCTTATGGTCCATAATAATTTCAAACGGCTGTTTAGTTCCTTGTAGTTTGGGATACTATTCTTCCAGTGCCTTAACAATTACCAGGAGCTCCTTATCGTATATTTTATAGTTATATTTAGGGGCTGAGTGCTTAGCAGAGAAGAATGCGACTGGCTTAAGCTTATTACTTTTATTGGCTTAATAGAGCACTCCACCTAAAGCCTAGTTCGAGGCGTCTGTTTCTACTACAGTCTTCTTTATATAGTTGTAATACGCTAGGACCGGTGCTTTAGTAAACGCTGTTTTTAGGGTCTGGAATACCTATGCTTAATTAGGGCCCTATAACCAGCTAATGCTCTTTTTTAGTAGCCTAGTTATGGGCTTAACTACCTTAGAATAGCCTTAAATAAATTGTTGGTAGAAGTTCGCAAAGCTAAGAAATTGCTATAGTTCCTTAACTAATATTGGGTCCTTCTATTCCTATAAGGCCTGCACCTTCTTAGGGTCTATAGTTATGCCATTAGTTAAGATAATTAAGCTAAGGTATTTTATTTTAGTAGCATAAAACTTAGACTTATTAATATTAATTTGGAGTCTAGCATTACCAAGTCTCTAGATAATTTTATTTACATATTTTATATACTTAGCGCGTGTTTTTAAGAAGACAAGGACATTATTAAGATACGCAGTACAGTAGTTATTAAGGGTGTTGTGTAAAACATAGTTAATATAGTTTTGGAATATAGCGGGCGCGTTATAGAGACTAAATAGTATAACTAGCATCTTATAGAGTCCAAACCGGGTAATGAATGCTGTAAGTTACTTATAGCCTTTCGCGATCTAGATCTGGTTAAACGCAGCAATTATATTAAGCTTAGTAAAGTACTTAGCACTATAGAGTGCGTTAAGTGTCTCGTAGACTAGTAGCAGTGGGTATTGGTTCTTAATAGTAACTATGTTTAAGCCTTAGTAGTTATAGTAGATTTATACACCGCCGCCAGGTTTCGCTGTAAGGAGGAGTAGTACAGTGGCTAGTAAGGTTAATTCGCGGATAAAACCCTTATCCAGTATCTTGTCAATCCACTTCTTTACACAGCTGAGTTCAGCGGGTAAGAGTGGTCTGTTTTTATAGTACAGGGCCTACTTTCCTGGTATAATCTTAATTTTGTGGTCCTATAGTCGGTAAGGGGGCAGCTTATCTGCGTTCTTAGGGAGGAAGTGTTTAATATATTTGTAAAACTCTTTTGGTAAGCGTTATAAAATATCCTCACAGGTTAATCCTGGTTTGCCTTTTAGGAATTTCTTAATATTAGTGTTAACTATCTTCCGGCATAGAAACTCAGACTTGGTTTTTAGGTTTATCTTAAGGAAGTTATGGAAATAAGGGGGTAGCGCTTTACAGGCTTCCTCCGTCGTATAGTTGCCTTCTATTAGCCAACAGAAAGACCTTTCTAATAGGTTCGGTACTTCTATTAGGCCTATAAGTAGCTCCTTAAGCAGCTATTAGTGTTCTTCTTGTTTAACTAGTTCTACTAGCTCCGCCATATAGATCCTTATTACCTTTACGCCTTTTTATTTATAGAACTGGGTAAAATTAACGGCATAAGTGTATTTAATATTGTCTAGGTTAGGGCGTGTCTGGTTCTCTGGTACTACGGCTAGGCTAGTATAGCTTGGTTGGCCTAGGGGGGCAGAAACAAGGCGGCGGCCTTATATGGTACACGCGGGAGACAGGTGTGAGGTTAGGCGTTATAGGGGGGAGGTCTTAATTGCTCTAGTTTTGGTCTTGGCTATAACGCCCTTGGCTATTATACGTGCGGTTATATATGCGTACGGTAAATAACTTAAAGTTAGGTGTCTTATTAGCTGACCTAGGTTAAGCGGGTATATATAGGGGACTTATAGTTCTGGCAATATTTGTTTTTTTGGCAATAGGGTAGTAGTCCAGTCTTCCAGAATCTCTATTTTATTTACTGCGTATATTAGCTTACTAGTATTAAGCACCTCTTCTACTATTAGCTAATAGTATCTGAGTATTGGCCGTGTAATGCGTCCGCATAGTGCTACTTAGTCACAGTTAGGAATATACCATAAAAAATAGTTATAGATATAGTAATTAAAGTTAAACTTAAGCTCTAGAGTAGGGAAGTCTGGTTTTAGGTTATGCTTTTTAAGCTAGGGCATTCCAAGAATTACTAATATTAAGGGTAATAACTTTGTAATGTAGAAGAGTATAGATTCTATATAGTAGCTAATTATCATTCTTGCTATAAAGTAGTGGGTAATAAAGCTAGATGGGAGTCTATTAGCAAGGCGGAGTGGTTTTAGGACTAGAAGTCTTTTTATTATAATATTATGCTTTTTTACAAGCGAGTCTTCGTCTGCAAACGCTAGTGCTGTACTACTACTGTTAACAAGGCTTACTGTTTTAATAAAAACTTATAGGAGTGGGTTACGTAGTAAGGAGAGGTAGGTCTAAATAAGGATAGTATTCCTATTATTATTTGCTATTCTAAGGTTAAGTAGTAGCTAACTTAGAATAAGATCTAACTAATCTAGTAGCATAAATCTAATCCTTTTATCCTCCTCCCTATATAGTTCTAACCCTTAGAGGCGACTTAGTCCAAGGGTTAATCTTTTAATAACTAGATTATAGGGCTTAGCTAGTGGCTATAGTCTTAGCTAGTGTATCCTAACGTATTAGTCTTTAACGGTGTATATATGCTAGGGGGTACTTCGCTAAGGACATAGCCGGTCTTACAGTTAGTAGCGGCACAGAGCACTTATCTATAGTTTATATACGGGACTATCGGCTGGGGCTGTATTAGGGAAGGGAATCGCAGGGGTAGGTCTCTGTGTCTAAACCTACGTCCCTATCCACAGTTGTTGTTTCGGTTACTAATCCCTCTACTAAAGAATCCGCCGCGACTAAGAAGGGGTTAGCGCGGTAGCATTAAAAGGGGATTTAGGTTTGTTTTAGGGTTATAAGTATCTTTCCAGTGGCTAGGTTAACTATATGCTAGGTAGAGTCTATTATCCATATAATATCTTCAGACGTTATTAGGGAGGCTACTACTACCGCCGCCGAATTTAACGGCATTAAGGTCCATTAGGTCATTCTATAGTGCTAGTACTAAGGTGTTGTTGTTAGGTAGTATAGGTTAATAGCCGCCAGTAGTACTTAGCTTAGCGGTATTCAGCTTAGTGTAATAGGCGTAGTTTTATAGGTTATAAGTAAACACGTCCATTTGCTTACTCCAGCCCTTATAGTCAGCATCGTCGATTTTGCGGCTAAGGGTAAAGGCTAAGTCCTTTATCTTAGACGAAATATTCTTCCTAAATAGATCCACCTTTTGTTCCTTAGTCTTATTTGCTTTTATTATTAACTTATTAAGCTCTGCTTTCTAAGACCAGTAATTATACTTGCCTTAGTTTAAGGTGTCTAATTTATTCTTAGCCGCTTAGGTTGTATCTATGGTCTTATAGTGCTTCTTTATATACGCAAACATAGACTCTCGGTTAGAGAAGGCCTATTTACTTAGGTTATTTGGGTATATATATAGCATATTAAGGCCATGCTTAATATAGTCATAAGCCTTATCTATCAGCATGTCTGATATATAGAGGACTTCGTCTATTAGGGTCTTAAAGCACTTTATATCTCTATAGAAAACGCCTTGGATCTTTATTTTCTATATTTTAAATTTTTCTTGCTTTTCAGTTGGCGATCCCTTGCCATTAAATAGGGTAGGGTCTTTTACTTTACACTTTTTTCTATGGGGCTTAGCTAGGGGAGGAGAGCTAGTAGCAATGTTCTTATCGGCAATAGTTTAGGTAAGTGTAGTGATCTAAAAGCTTAGGCTTTATATAGTCTCAGTATATACTAAAGCTTGCTATTTATATTGCTTTATACATAGTTTAAGTGTCTTAAGGGAGTTAATTCTGTGTTAAGCTTCTTTAAGTTAGGACTTTACAGTCCGGCCTTTATTATAGACTGTTTAGAGACCGCTCTTGACGCTAGTCAAAAGGGTTATATATATGGAGAGGTACTGAAATGTTCCTACCATATTAAGGTCCTTGGGGTACTTTAGACCACTCCTAATTACCCAGGCAATATTGGTGTAGGAGGTATCAAAGAGGCGGGTAAGCGCTTCGCGTGTATTCACTAATAGGGTATTCTAGTCACCCATTTCAGGGGATCTAGGCAGGGTAATTAAAATCTATAAGGCTGGCTATAATACTAAGATTGTTTAGGACAATACTAAGATTGTTTAGAACTATACTAAGATTGTCTAAAACTATAGTATGGTGTTGTTAGTCGCGCTAGGTCGCGATTATACTAGGAAAATAGAGACAGTAGGCTAGGGAGAATAAAGATCGCGATAGGGCGCAAGAGGAGATACTATAGGAGGGTACGGTCTCTCTTAGATAGAAAGTCACGGTGTAGTCAGTCAGTCAGTCAGTCGTAATTAGGCAGTAGGGAAGCGGTCAGTAAGAAGAGAAGAAAAGAGTGTATTAAAGAGAAACTGTGTGTCTGTTGGCCCTCTTAGAGTTGTTAAAGACTCTAGGGCCGCAGACCAATCTATATATCCATAGAAGGCCTATGCTCTCCCAAAACTATACCCAAACTAGATATTAAATCCAGTGGTCCAATTTATCCCACTACATACCTCCCCTACCTAAGTTGTTGTCCCCTAACGACCTCTAAAACTCTAAAACTCCCTATCTTCGAAACGAAGGTGCAGTAGGTGACCACATGCGTTCCTTACCCTTGCCATAAACCCAAGACGGCGAAAGAGGAGACTCTATTCTAGTTAAATAAGACCGCTCTTGTCCGCCTGGCTAAGCAGTATAAGACATATCAGACTAACGGCTTTTAGATAATATAGCTCTTTCGCGCCCTTCCACCTGCTCAGTTCTGTCCCACAATTCTTTAGGTAACTCCGCATAACTCTATCCTTCTGCAATAATAGGGGGCACTCTGCTTGGATCTACCGCAATAGTTAAGGGGTTAATTCCATTGTTAACGCAGTAGAAGTATAAGCAACTATTAAAGCGCTTCATTTCAGTTGTATATATAAGTTAAAACGTATTCTTGTAGTTCTCGACAGCCTTTAAACAATAAGAATGCATCTATTTTATAACTTCGTGCCTATTACCAGCAAGAAGCAGATCGCGATCTCGGATTACCGCTAGAGAATCCCATCGTTATTTACCTAGAAGGGCGTTAGATAAGGCGCTGGTAGCGGTAAGCTTAACTACAGCAGGGAAGCAATATAGGATTATGCCGTAAAGATTGGCATGTCTAGATGGTGTGCGGGGCGGCGCTTTTAAGTCTTAATAAGCATCTACCAGCTCTGCCTAGGTTCCTCCTTCCGTGACCTTAAGGTTATTATAATCGTCCTAAATGCCAACGAACTATAGTAGCATTATTTGCTAGGTCCTAGTCAAAGGTCCTTTAGCCCTATAAGGAAGGTAAGGCATGGTTATACACACACCTCCTTTTTTATACGGCTAAGCCACCTAGTCGGTCACATATTTTTCTACGTCTTTAGTAGTCCAGTCTTAATCCGAGATCTTATGTACAAATCCATTGCCCTTGGTTAATCCTCGCGCTTTAAGATCTGCCCACCACGATTCTAAGTAATAATGCATGCTAGGTAGGATAATTGTGTAATTATCCTCAGTCTTATTATCTAGAGAAACGCCTCCTTAAATTATGTTAGCACCGCGTCCGCTCTCTATAAGAGAAGGAATGTTTATGTCAATATAGCGGAAAGCTGTGGAGTCTCCCTTAACCACAAACTTTGCATAATAAGAATAAGAGATAAGTCGCCACCAGCTATTAGGCCTAAGAGCGCAATAGAGACAGTAGTACTTAGGATCCTATCTTATTAGCTGCTAGTAGAGACTGTAAACCATCGTTCTTAACTAGCTATAATTTGGCCGCCCATTAATCAGACGCTAATAATGGTGGTATATACGCATTTCCTTATTAATTATTGCTGAGATGCTAGAATCCCACTACTATCTAAATATATTTGAAACCACGGATCCTTCTTGCTGCTATATATCTTGGTTGTCTGGTAACAGCATCTAATTAAGTAAAGCCTCTCTGTTGTAGGAAAACCTTAGTGCTAAGTTATAAACGAACTTATATAGTCTTAAGGAGTTGGATGGAACTAGAGGTCTGTAAGCTTTTCTAAACCAAGAGTATATAGTTAGATCCGTTTTTATAGTCCTGAGTTAATTACAAGCATAGTATATCAACTGGAGTCTATAATATAGTGCGGCATAGTTTAGACCCTTTATCGCCAAACCCATACGTCCTTCTATAGCTTGCGTATATATCTAGCAGACCTTATATATCTCTGGATTAGAACCAGCCGCCCTATACTAGCTACGCAAGAGCTTTATAACCTCAGTTAGTTTAATTTTAGTAGTTCGGTTTAGGGACGCTTTAAAATAAGCTAGTATATTATCTTTATAGTCACACCCTTGTTTTAAACGGAGTATCGCCATAGCATCTACGGTCTCCTTAATATACTCCTTATCATCTCTAGGCTCAATAACGTTTTTACCAAACATTAATTCTACTCCTAGCCCTCCTACTTCCGGGTAAGCAACCGTCAGCCCTCTCCTTAGATTCCTTCTTAAAGAAGATACTAGCAGCTATAGGGGCGAGCTAACAGGCGTTCTAGCTATAAGGATACTTTCGTTTATAGAAAACAAAAGCGAGTTAACTAATATAGGTAATCCTTGTTAAGATGGGCTTGGTATAATACTAACGCCTCCTCCTTAAATAAGTGTTAACGGCTAAAAGGCTAATAGATTTATTACGTTAGAAGCGTATTGTGAATATATTTATAGTATAAAAGCTAAGCTCTCTCTTACTTGTCTAATTCTAACATTAGTAACCTCTAGTCCTATAGTAGTTAGTCTCCCACTTCTTAGTAGTAGGTCCTTACTTAGAATAAGGAAGCTAGTTAAGTATCTTCCTAAGCCATGCTTATTTACTACCTAGTTTAATATTGCCCTTCCTAACATCCTAGGCGCGAGCGCGAAATTAGTTAGCTATAGTTAAGTAGTGTTCTTAATACTGCGTCCTAGATGATTAAGCCTCTTAACTAGGGCCTTATTAACTCGCGATGTTACTTTATAAAGTAGGTAGTTAGTGAGCTTTCGGGCGGCAGAAAGGAAGTAGTAGGATACTATGTATTTAAGCGGCCCGTTAAGAACACCTTGTCCCTAGGCCTTTTGGATGGTTTCTCTGGCCTTATTATACTAATTTCTTTAATCCTTTGCCATCTTACTAACGTTAGAGATGTCTTTAAAGATTAATAAGAACGCGTTCTTTCCTAGAGATGCTTGCAGCCTATTATTATTGCTAATAAAATTAACTACTATACTAGCAGCATCTGTGTAGTTCTCTTAGGAGAGCAGAATCTTGTTATAGATTTAGATAAACACAGCCCAATGCCTATTAACTGCAAAGCCTCTAACCTCTATAAGGACGTTACTAATCTGTCACTTAACTCCCTTATATAGTACCAGCGGTCTGCTTAATAAAGACATAATAAGTATACTATTATTAATTCTGCTTAGTTTATACTTTAGCTAATTGTAACTATCTTTAAGGTTTATTAAGGGCGAAAAGGTAAAGTTCTTAATAGGGTTTCCTAATCTAAATAGTCTACCAAATTTAGTGGCGGTATAGAGTTCTACCAGCTCTAATTGCTAAACGGACTAATTATGATTTTCTATTCCTAGAATGGAAAATTGCTATTAGCTTGGTAAAGGCGGTAAGTGGAACTAATATCTTTATAGTAAACAAATCTAGATAGTTATGCGTAAACATTCTTTTACCCTTACCTTACTGTTAAGACGCATCGGATTCCTGTGACTAAAAAAAGCAAATAAGAAAGTATAATAGAAAGAGCTTTAGGAAACATAGCAAATAAATAGATTACGCGGTTGTTATCTACGTCCCCTCCCCTACCTTAGAACTTGACTATCCCCTAGTTAAACGTTTTGTACTTAGTTCTATTAAACGATCCTTCTAGAATGTACACTTCTTAAACTACGCGGCATTGCAATACTAGTGGATTTTGTATAATATCTTCCTTAGGTTCTGGCTCTGCTGTTATTTCTTATAGCATAGTTCTGCCTAACTAGTCAAGCCAGTCCCCCTAACGGACTTTAGATACCTGTCGTTAATAGAACTTCTTTAATTTATTCCCTAGAGTTTGGTCACGGAACGGTATGCTGTTAAGATCCTTAATTAAATACCATCCCTTATACGGGTAACTCTTACGTACACAAAACGGGCCCAGCCACTTTAGATTTAACTTACGACTGCTAGAATAATCTTGCTTAAGCTGCGTATTATAGAGCATAACTATATCTCCAACCTTAAATCCGTCCTAGTAAATATAATGGGTATCATTAAAATACTCTTTATTTGCTATTTTTAGCCGTTTTGTACGCGCGATAGCTTCTTATATATCCGCGTCTCTTTGGTTAAACTACTTTGCACAAAGCGCCAGTAGCTCTGTGGTAGTCCGGACTGTTTCCCAAGGCAGCGTCTACTAGGTTAGTATGCAGAGTTTAATAGGAAGGATATGCTTATATCCGCATATAACTCTTACTGGTGTTATTCCTATAGACTGCTTAATAGTCGTTCTATCTACCTATAAGATGGTATAAAGATTGTCCAGCTATACGCCATCCATCTTTGCCAAAGCGTCTATTATAGGCTTATGGCCCCGCTCTATTAAACCTTGCCCCTATGGGTGATATGCGGAAGCCATAACCCTTTTAATATTGTAGAGCTCTGTAAGCGTAGTAGTAATATCAGCATTCTCTTCTCTACTATCTATAGAGAGCTATCTAAACACTCCCTATCAGCAGATAACATCTTTGTAGAGAAACTTTGCTATGCTTTTTATATCTTTCTTTTAAAGGGCCTGAGCTTCTACCTATCTAGATATATATTCTTAAGTAACGGCCAGGTACCGGAATCTAAGACGGTTTAGCGGTATAAACGTAATATCCACCGTTACTTATTGCCACAAGGTAGACTCCTATGTAGGGTATATCGCTTCTTCTTCTTGTCCCAACTGTTGTTCCTAGCACTATAGGCACGACTTAATATGCCATAATATCTAATCCTATAGTCCTAGCTACTAATATTGATTTAAGACCCTCTAGTACGTTCCCTCCTATCCGCAATGTCCACTCTGGTTATAAAGGCTCTTAATAATTTCTTACTAAGTAGTCTCGTTATTAACTACCCTCCGCATTGGCACGTTCTTAGACTATTGGCGGAAGAGCTATTAATTATGCACTAGAAACTTCAGTGTATACCTTTTAAACTTTTTAAATTTCTTAGTATTTATTTCTTCTAGATGTTGTAAGGTTACTAGCCATTTTATAACCTTCTAAGATTCCTCTAAATATAAGTCGTCCAGTAGCAGATCTGCTTCTATTTTAAAAGGGCTAGCTATATATTCCAAGGCACTTAGCTTACAGTTAATAAACTCTTTAATATCCTTAGTTGGCTCATTAGGTTATTCGCTATTAGGCAACCGTCACAAAAGCCTATTAGCTAGGCTATTCTTCTTCCCTAGCACGTGTCTAACATTAAAGTCCCATAGCTAGATCCACGCTAGCCATCTTATTATTAAGGCTCTAGGTAAATCAGTAGCAGTATAATTTAGTTATGCGACTAAGGTATTTATATCCGTCTTAACTATAAAGTGAACGCCGTATAGGTACACGCGACACTTCTTTAGTGTATATAGTAACGCCCGATACTTAAGCTTTCCTAAGTTATATTTCTGTTCCGCTTAAGACCAAATGCCGCTCTTATATTAATATAGGTAATGACGACCTTGCATATCCAGTTATATAAGGCCGCACCCCTATCCATTCTTATATCTATTAACGGTGAGAATAATTAGCCTAGCCCCCTTACTATAATCTAGTTAAACCAATGTGGGTGCGGTAGTAATGGCATACTTTAGAGTCTTTATAGTGGTGATCTGCTTTATGCCCTATATAAATGGAACGTTTACTTATAGCAGTTGGAAGATTAACTCTGCCTTAATTACAAAGTCTTCTACCTATATTTAGTAATATACGACAACTCCTAGGAATGCTTGGGCGGATGTAATATCTTTACAGTCTCTTTAGTAAACGATCTTTGCGACCTTTAACTCCTCCGGATATTGTCCTTTGCTATTACAGCAGTAACCAACCACTATAATCTTGTCTTTGCAGAAATGAGACTTTGTGCCTAAGATTGTATATCTAGCTTATTCCAAATCTGCAAGCACTCTGTCTAGCTATATAATGTGTTCTAGAATGTATCTACGCACGCCTAGAAGACTCTCTTCTCTATTATACACTGTCTGTAGGCCTTTCACTGTAATGTTATCTAGAAACGGCAAGGTATGGTGTAAGATGTGTCGTTTTAGGATCTTAGTAATTGTCCTCATAAACTAGGCTACTAAATTCGTGCCTCCTATAAATACCGTCATTTGTTATAGAAGCCCTAGAGGTGTTATAAAAGCCATTAGGTTCCTGCTTTCTATATTAAGCTCTAGTTAGTTATAGCTAGAGAAAAAGTCTACTAGAGATATAACCTTATACTCCACAAACTCCTTAGAAAACTCATTAGCATATAGTAGCAGATTTGCGTCCCTAATAGTCACTCGGTTAATATTCATTGCTGTGTTAATTAGTTGGTACTTCTTATGTTCCTTCTTGCTTATAAGAAACTATAGATTCCTATATAGGCTTTTATAATATTCTAGAGTCCCTTAAGCTAGTTATTCTCGTAATATACTTATCACTTCTCCTTGTAGGGCCCTTAGTATAGGAAAGTTTGGTACTTGCTATGCTTTATACGGCACAGTCTTAATCTTTAATAGTGGAGTTACGTCTCTGCTAATGCGACCTATCTTAGAGAACTCCCATACCAGTATCTCTTCTTGGTTAAATAGCATGGCCTTAAAGATCTCTTATTCTCTTGGCTGAATATCCCCTATAATTATACGCTCTAATTGTTCTGGCTTTAGTTGTGTACTATAGGCCAGCTTAGTATATTGCGGCTTAAGGAAATAATTATACAGACTAAGAGGCAACCCTTAGATTAATGCCTTCTGTCTACGCAAGGCCACCTCTCGCTATTTTATTATACCTCCCATAACTGTTCTATCTGGTGCCAATGAATTAACTAGGTGGACCTTATCTGCCTTTTGTTTATACGCAGTTGCTACGTTTATAGCGTTTTGTTGGGCCTTGCTCTGGTAGCTTTCCGTTTACATTATAAATAAATCCGTTATTTTTAATATTTGATATATAAGGGACCTAGCCTTTATTTTAAATACTAGCTTCCAATTCTTTTTTAAGTGTTTCTTTAGGACTTTCTTTAATGTTTTACTGTTAAGCTCTCTCTATCTAATGTTATAGTCTTTTTTCTACTAATGGCTCTGTCTAGCGGATATCTAAAATGGTAAATGTCTGTGTTAGAGCCGCACCTTATTTCCCTCCTCTTTAATCTTGACGTCCTCTTTATCCTAATGCGCTGGGTTATAAGTAACCCTAGATATAATCTTAGCGGTTGCACTGGTTATATATTTCCTAAACTATTATCTATGCTAATGCCTTTATTTGGTTTAAAGAACATTATATCCTTATAGGACGTTAAGAACCTTGTTTTAACTCTACTATCTTTTAATTGAATAATGCAAGATACCTAACCTATTGCGGTGCGTTTTGTTGCCAATTTAGCCCTTACTAACTATGGCTTACTAAGTATTACCTTATATGACATTTCTCCTACAGTAATGAACGTTATAGATATTAAGATGTTACCTATTACTATAGGGACCGCATGTACTAATCTAATAAACTTAAACTAAGTCCTATTAGTAGACGTTAGACGTGCACCTTATAGTTATAGAGGCAGACTTAATATTAGTAAGCTATATTATAGAGCCACGCTTTCCTTAATAAGGTTAAGCTCCGCTCTAGAGTCAATTAAGTATTTAGCCCTTCTGTCTCCTATCCATGCTTCTACTTTTGGGCATTATCTTTGAAACTGGATAAATCCTGCTTCTTGTTTAATCTGGTCTATTTTAGTAGTTGTTAAGCCAGCCTAATTAGCATAGAACGCTAGGTGTGCTAACAATATAGATGCCTTAACGTCCTCTTGCTTCTATCGGTAAGGCTCCACAAGGGGTAGCGGGAGAGGCTTAAAGAATAGCCTTGTGACCTTAGGTATGTACACAAGGCAGTTACTAACCGTAACTTTAATGGTTTTTAATAAAATCTTATCCGCTATTATGGCTGGGCTTGGGATGTTTCCCTTTAGTATATCCATTATCCTAACTGGCTTTGGTTATAGTACTTTGGCTATTATTGTTATATCCACTATTTACTCCGTCTGTCTTAGCTATTTGGTATAGTCTATTTCATTAATCTTATTATTGCTTGATGGTGGTTGAGGAGCTTACTGCTAGGGCCGTAGTATGATTTAGATATATCCTCCTAGTCGTATATTTTAAACTACTGCCGGTTGCTAACCAGATGGTTTTAAAGGCGGTTTTGTTACTCTTATTTCCCCTTGCAGTTTCCTAAGATTATATAACCGTGGCGTAGGCTATAACTGGGTTGCGGCTTCTACTAAATTAATATATATTGACTCTACTTGGTATATATCCTCCTAAGACTTGCCAAGTTCTTCCTTACTTTTAGCGTCGCTTCCTTTTACAAGCTCTACTAAAGCTGCCTTTAGTTGGACGCCTGTTACTAAAGTATTAGGATTAATATTCGCGTTCTACTTTAGCCAGTCTTTAAGGAACTTAATTTAATTATTACTTAGTAAATACGGAATTGTACTTTCTAGGCGCTCTTATATTCTAGCGTAGATTTGGTTGTTTTTATTTATATATAGGAAACCATAACAAACCAATTCCTAGAGCTGTAGACACTGATTAATAAAATAGTAGAAACCCCCGTATCTATAACACATCTAAGCTTGTACTAGGTATATGCTAAAGTTTCCTAGCCCTCTATACCTTCCTAGGCCCGGCTTATATCGTTCTTATAGCGCTCCCTTATAGGGCGGCTGCGGTCTGTTGTTATTTAGTGCCAGTTACAGGCCTATTTATTCTTGCCGTACTAACGCCCTATTTAGGAGCTGTGTGTACCGTATTGGATCTTAGCAAATCCTGTCTAAAAACAGCATTAAAGATGCAACGCCCGCTAATTTAACTGTCCTAAGATTAAGCTTTTAGAGTTAATTAGTAAGTCTCTCTAGCTTAGGGTTTATTTCCTAAGTTATTTAACAGGTACCTGCCAACTTACTTAGTGGAGAGACTATAGGCGGTTAAAGGGCAGTATCTCTTTAGTTAGTTATAGCTGGTTACTAATTATAGAAATGTCTAACTAGCTAATAAAGGCCTTGCTCCTTAGGATTTATTATTAATAACTAATCTACGCCTTTATATAAATTAAGCCTGTCTTCTACAGCTCTCCTTATTAGATAGAAGTTAAAAGACTTTTATCTATCTGGGTTGGCTTCTGTTTTAGTCATAGCATATCTTTAATATTTAAATGGGAGTCCCCTTGCGAACTAGTACCCTTAATTACGGTTTTCTAAATTACCAGCCTTAGTAACCTTTTAGGAGATTAACATAAACTGCCTATAGTATTTATATATAATGCTGGGTGGATTGTTTCTATACTATAGTATATAAGCTTCTAAGAATTCCACCGTTTTAACTTGTTAAAAGTAGTTATTTTCTTAGTAGTCTGTCCTAAGCTTCCTTATAAGTTCCGTTTAATTGCTAATTATAAACTTAGGTAGGCTTTGGATCCATATCCCTATCTAATAGTTATAATACTCTGGAAGTCCTTAATACTTTTTGTTGTCCGTAATATAATGTTAGATGCATAGTCGCTTATACTATTTAATGAATTGCAACACGTTTTATCCCGTAAAGTAAGGGGTCCTGGGAGTTCCTAGAGCTAGCATAGGCTAGGCTATAACATATACCTTATCTTATTCCATTAGTAGTCTAGTAGGATGTGGCGGACCTATAGATTCTCTAGGGATAGGTAGGTAGACCTTATAACCCTTATCCTCTATCTATTAAGAGTTGTCGGTCCCTAATGTTATGGGAGTTGGGATTGGTATCACATCCCCTAGTTTAGGAGAGACTTGCGGTTTAATAGGCTGCTTACTTTCCTCTCCCCTTCTAGCACTTTTACTGTTATTGTAGAATGGACCTAATATCCCTAACAATCCCTTTACTGGTGCTGTTGCCATTATTCCTATAAATTTAAAGGTAGCTCCTATAAACGTGAGAATAATTGTATAGACTGTTGCAAATATAGTAAATGAAATGTAGAAGACTTTTCTCTGCCGTTCCTGGCGTACTATAGTCCTTTCTTTTATCCTCTATCTTGCTGCGCTACGCACTTGCATTCCGATTGCTGTTCTCTAATAACCGTTCCTGTACGGAGACTAACCGTTCCCGTACGGAGACCGAAAGTGTTGTTGGTTTATTCCTATGGTAGTGGCTACACACTGGTCGCTAATATGCCTATACTTCTCTGCCTCCCTTTCCGCGCGTCCTTTTTCTGTCCGTTGGTTCTTTCGCAGTTCCAGATCGTTCCTATACGTCTCCTGTGTATGTAGTACTAGACTTCTAATCTAAAGAGCTTGCCGTCGTCCCTACGTGGAATGCCATAAAATATATGGGAGGGTACGGTCTCTCTTAGATAGGAAGTCACGGTGTGGTTAGTTAGTTAGTCAGTTATAATTAAGCAGTAGGGAAGCAGTCAGTAAGAAGAGAAGAAAAGAGTGTATTAAAGAGAAACTGTGTGTCTGTTGGCCCTCTTGGAGTTGTTGAAGACTCTAGGGCCGTAGACCAATCTATATATCCATAGAAGGCCTATGCTCTCCCAAAACTATACCCAAACTAGATATTAAATCCAGTGGTCCAATTTACCCCACCACAATACTATAAACTGTCACAGTGCTATAATGCTAATAGGCTAAATAACTACATTGTGGTATAAAGAGGAGAAGGAGGTAAAAGGGGGTATCGTATATAAATAGTAGGGGCAGCCGCTAAGGCGCTAGTAGTAGGCCAGCCAACAGTAGAAAATAGTACGAGACAGTACGCGTCAGGACTATGCCGTGACATATACTGCCGTATTTAGTACTGGTTAAAGTCTATTTAAACTCCAGAACACCTAGATACTTAACCCTAGCGTAGTATAACGGTGCTAGAGCGCGTTACCTACCAAGTTCTGCCATATTCTGCTACCTATTATATTGTCGCATACTGTCTGGTACTGTTTCTTACTATTTCTTACTATTAACTCGCCTACTATTGGCTCGCTTGCCACTAGCGCCTTAGCGACCCCTTATATCTTATTAGTCTCCTATAGTCTTCTCCTCCTTCTTCTCCTTAGCTTAATATTCTTGTATAGTAGCAATCTACAAGCTTCGGTTTAGAAGCATTTATATAAGCCCGTCACATTATACTAAGCTCTCCCTACATTGCCTGGGAAGGCCTTAATAATATCCCACCTTAAAAGAAGACCTTTGTCTGTAACGACGCGTTAACGCGTTATATTTAGATATCAAAAAATGCCATACTACTACGCCTAAGAAGGCCCTGATAATATCCCACTTTATAGGCTAGACTATACTTGACCTACACCCCTAAAAGAACCCCAGAATTAAAACCAAATTATACAATTCTAATAAACCTTAGGAAGCCGATAATGGCACCTAAAGCAAGCTTATCTAAAAGATCTGTCTCTACCCGAGAGGAACATGAGATCTAATTAGGATTAGAAATTAAAGACAATAATAACGTTATAAATATATACGAGTAGATTCGTGCCCTTGCAGCTAATTAGAAGGTTAACTGTCTTTAAGCCTAAAGCATATAAGAGACTCTAAAGGAGATCCTAGAAAGCCTTGCTACCTTATAAAATAGCCCAGCCTCCCCTTTACAAAGCCTTAGTTAACCCATTTGCTTAACCAAATGCGATACACTAAAGAGTATAGATATAATAACAAAGCAATTAAAGTCCGTTAAGCTCCCTAACCCCCTACTATTGTTAGACGGCATAGACCCGACCTTTAAGAACTAGAGAATTTAGGTATAAGGAAAGCTTTGTGTTAACTATAACTATTTCCCCTCTAAAGAAGCTAAAACACTCTACCTCTTTAGTTGAACTATTAGGGACGCCCAGTAATACCTCTAGGCTAAGTTTAAGGATGAGTTACCTATTCGGTTTATATCTATTAATAAGATAATATAGCACCTAGCTGCTATCTATATTAATCCAAATAAAGTATAGGATGTCTATTATAACTACAATCGCCTAATAATAAAATTAAACTAATTCTTTACTAAGTTCTAGATTTAGTTCTTATACCTAGTAGGTAAAGGCTAGGTTCCCCCTAGGAACTACCGTTTAGACCTATATAATAAACTAAAAGTCTAACTATAAGAGAAGATTGCAGTAGCCTTAGACAACCTACTAACTTATTAAAGACTAGCAGCCTAATATTTGTTACTGGATTTAGAACTAAAATAAATTAATACTTGTTCTAACTAACTAAAGAAGTCCCGCAGCAACCGGAACCTATCCGCCACGCCAACGGGAGCTGGCGTTGGAAGATAAACCACGACTGCCCTTACACCAAAAGCGGTTATAATATCCTACCTGCGAGCCTTGTCTAAATCGCTATATACTATATATCTAGCCAATGCTTGTTACAACACCCCAATTAACCCTGCTATGGTTACGTGTTTTAATTACGGAAAGGATAGTTACTTTGCTACGTCCTACCTAGAGCCAAAGAATACGGGTAATATTAAGGAAATAGAGGAAGAAGAATTATCTAACAAGTCAGGAAAAGAAGAACCCTAGGGAAAGACTCCCCCCTAGGGTATCCTATTAATCTTAAAGAGATTAATCTAAGTTAGCTAATAGGTGGAAAACACTTTATAGTTTTATATACAGTATCTTAAAATGGATATAGAGTTAATATAACTGCCCTTGTTAATACTAGAGCAAATAGCTTTGCCTTTATAAACACTACTTATGCGAATAACGTTACTAAGTTCTTAAATGTAAATGCTACCTGACTAGAGAAGCCTGTTTAAGTAAAAGGCTATAACAGCTAAGCCGGTAAGCCGGTTACCATGTCTTAAAGCTATATATCGCTATTAATGGATAATACTAGTTTGGTATCCCCTTCTATATCCTAGACCTAGGTTCCTATAATATAATCCTTAGCTAAAAATAGATGTCCTACTTTAATATTTGGCTAAACGCTTAATAAAGATAGTTTGTCTAGCTGGAGAATAAACCAAGATTACCCTCCTTTATTAGAGAAATCTATACTAACCGCAAGACATTAGCTACGAAGGCCGACCCTATCTACTAGTAGGATGTTAGGGACCACAACCTAGCCTTTACTTAAGAAGATGCCCGCTATAAGGCCAGTAAGAACTCCGTACTAACAAGAATACTTCCCTAAAGGACTATAGTTAAGGAGGACTCTACTTACGGAAGTAAAATGGATAGTAATATAGACGACTTCCAAATTACGGAGATCCGGCTAATAGGGAAGAGGATATACCAATAGAATATAGAGGATAACTTTTGGAAGATATAACGAGAGCTAAAAAGAATAAAGATAACGTTAATACGTTAAAAGCCCCTAAGGCCGCGGATACCCCTACTATTACATAACCCCCTTATAGTAGATATCGCGGTAATTAGCGCTATAGGTTTCCACTTTAATATATATTAGAAGGATAATAAGGTCTTTATAACCAGCTTATATAAAATTAACCGGATTATTAATAAGAAGAAAGAAGGGCTAGTAGAGGAAACTAATAAGGAGCTAGTTAAGCCCCTCCTCCCTATATACCTCTTAGACCATAGAGATGCGTTCTTAAAAGCAGCCTTAGATATACTGCCCCCCTACTAAACCTATAATTATAAGATTTAACTAGAGGCCGACAACTCTTTAGGCTATAGCCCCCTTTACTAGCAAACTATGGAAGAACTAAAAATAACTAAGTAGTACCTAATCAATAGCCTCTATAAGGGGTTTATTAAGCTAAGTTAGGCCCCTTTTACTTCCCCTATTCTCTTTATAAAGAAACCTAATAAAGGCCTCTACTTCTGCATTAACTATTAGAAACTAAATGCCATTACTTAAAAAGATTATTACCCTCTCCCCCTAATTAACGAGACCCTTATACGTCTAAGCCAAGCCAAATTTTTTACTAAGCTTAATGTCCGCCAAGCTTTTTACTAAATTAGGATAGACCCTGTATTAGAGGATCTAATAACATTTTATACCTACTACGGTTCTTATAAATATAAAGTTCTTTTTTTTAGACTAATAAATGGGCCAGCCACATACCAATAGTATATAAATGATGTTCTTTTTAACTACCTTAATAAAATCTGTATAGTATACCTAGATAACATTCTTATATACTTAGATAACGAACTTAAGCACTAAGCTCACGTTAAAAAGGTCCTAGAGAGGCTGCGGAATATAGGCCTATAAGTTAAGATTAAGAAATGCGAATTTGGAGTAAAACAAACAAAGTACCTTAGGTTTATTATTAGTATAGAAGGAATTAAAGTTAACCCTAAGAAGGTTAAGGTGATACGCAACTAGAAACCCCTTTATACTATAAAAGGTATCTAGTCCTTTCTAGGCTTCTATAACTTCTACCGTTAGTTTATCTAGGATTATAGGGTTATAGCTAAGCCTCTTATATAACTAACAAAGAACAACACGCCTTTTATTTTTAACAATAATTATACAGAAGCTTTTAAGGAGTTAAAGGACCAACTTACCTCCTCCCTAATTCTCTGTTACTATAACCCAGACCTTAAATTAATACTAAAAATAGACGCCTCTAATAGAGTAGTAGCAGGAGTCCTTTTACAGTTATACCTAGATGGCGAGTAGTACCCTATAGCGTTTTTTTTAAAGATAATAGCCCTAGCTGAGTGTAACTACAAGGTACACGATAAGGAAATATTGGCTATTGTATAATTATTATCCTAGTAGCGTGTAGAGCTTGGAAGCATAGACTCTTAGATTAAGGTCTATACTAATTATAAAGCCCTTAAGTATTTTATAACAACAAAGCAGCTTACCGGTTAATAGGCTAGGTGGGCTAAAATACTCTCCTAATTCTTCTTTACGATTATATACCGCCCTAGTAGGCAAAATTCTAAAGCTAATACCCTTACCTGGAGAGAACAGGATATGGAACTATAGGATAAGCTAAAGGCTTAGCACTGGATACGTGCCCTCCTCCACCCCAAACAGCTTGACCTATATATCCTTAAGGAACTAAGCTCTAAACGGAATAAGCTGGCGCCTATAGAAGGAGAGATCCTAGATAAACTAATGGGACTAATTAACCGTATCCTAATTGTAAACTACATAGCCAAATCCCTAAAAGCCCTCCGCGATTAAGCTACGGAAGGTAACCCTAATTTGGAAATAGAAGACGGACTGCTCTTATACTAAGAACGGCTTATAGTTCCAGACGTTAACAACCTATAAATGGAGCTGATCCGTAAAGCCCACTGTTAAGTCTCTATAGCGTACTCTGGTTAAGATAAGACCTACCAACTACTAGCGCCTCGCTACCACTGGCAAGGACTCCTGTCTAATATAGAACGATTTATTAGGAATTGTTATGCTTGTAAATAGGTAGATACCCCTAGGGATTAAACCCCTAGATGGTTATAACCAGACCAACTGTAGAAGGCCGCGGATAACCCATTGCCTAGATAATATAATAACCCCCTACTACTAATCTAGATTATAGAGGACGAGGAATAGGAAGTTAAAGAGATCTTAGCAGTTAAAAAGGACTATAGTACCTTAAAATACCGTATAAGCTAGGTAGGTTATAATAAAGACCTAGAATGGTACCCTATATCTAATTTTAAGTACTCTCCCTATAAGCTATAAGATTTCCACCTAGCCCACCTAGACCTCCCTAGACCACCACGTAAATTAGACAGCTAGATTAAATGCTAGGAAGAGGGGTTAGATAACTATAATAATTTAAACAACAATAAAGAACTTAGACAAAGCCTAAGGGCAGGCTTTTTTGGGAGGGAGGGGTGTGTAAGGGCGCGAAGAGGCTTTAGGAAAGATTTAAAGGAACAATATAAATTCTATCTAAATCTGAGGGTATATAGCTCTTGCTAGGAACAAGACGTTGCGTAAAGAAGAGAAAGAAATAACAAGAGAATCTTGCAATTAAACAGTTTAGGGGTCTTGGTCAATGCGTGCGCACATACACACATAGACGGACTTTAGTAGTATTTAATTAATCTAGTAGAACTTAGCAGAAGTCAATTAAGCTAGTAGAATTCGGCAGAATTTGGTTAAAGCTTCAAGTTCTATCTATTAAGTGTTTTACCGAGACATTCCTACTGTAACTAGGCTAGTCCCATTACAGTACCCCCCCTTTGGCCAAAGGTCCAAAATAATACAATTTTATTATGTCGTATTTTATATTGGGTGGTGGTGTAGAGTTTTGCCAGTTCTAATTATTAAACGGACTAATTAGGATTTTCTATCCCCAGAATGGAAAATCGCTATTAGTTTGGTAAAGGCGGTAAGCCAAACTAACATCTTTATAGTAGGTCTTGGCAAGGCAAATCTAACTAATTAGATAACTTTAACTACTAGTTAAAGTTTCTTAATATCTTGCGCGTTATATAACCGTGTTATAAGCGTTATAGTATTCTTTAAGCTCTTTTTAATTTTAAGTTTCCTACTATTGTGTTTCGTGTATTTATATTAGGTGGCAGTTGTTTACCTTTATATTATATCCATCCAGCCAGAGTAGGCCGCTGTAAGAGTATATATATTAGGTCCCGCCGCGCTTGCAACAAGTTCGCAAGCACTCTCAGTCTTTTTGGCCGTATGGCGACGTGGAGGCGGGCCACGTTACAGCCGCGAAGGATAGTTCTTATAGAATTCTTTTACTAGGGAAGGCGCATCAGTCTTAACTTGCTTATAGAGCTCCTAGGTTCGTGTTTTATATCCTTCCCACTTAATAAGAAGTTTAAATTGTTTAAATCGTTTTTTCTATCACATATCGTCAATCAAGTTAATAAAGTAAGAACCGTTACCGTTGTCAACAATTATGGGAGGTGGCGGCGGTACTTCGCAAGTCATAGGTTCGTCTTTTAAGGGTTATAGCAAGCTTATATAAAATATCGGATATATTTTCATCTTAGTCGACAGTTTAAGCTTATAAGTATACGGGCTTAATTTCTTCTTAATTTAGTATAGGCCCGCAAACTTCTAATTAAGTTTCTTTAAGGGCCGTTAAGTCTTTAGGTTTCGTGTATTTAGGTAAACTATATTACCTTCCTTAAAGTCCCATACAGGGGCTTGTTCTTTGTTTGTATACCATTCTTATACCGTTTAAGCGTACATTAATTTACTTTATAATAGTTCCGTTAACTGCTTTATTTAATCAGCAAAGTTATGCGTATTAATTAACTAAATCCGTTTAATTATGGGTCCTATTGTGTTGATTTTGGGTTGTGGTTTAAATCTAAGTTAGGGGTCTTGTCCGTAGGTTATATAGAATAGCGTCATGCCTGTTAATACGTTTATCGTATTATTCGTAGTAAACTCAGCTAAAGGCAGCCATTTTCCCCAGTTATCTTGCAGGTAGGAGTAGTACATTTATAGGTATTATTCCATAATCGTGTTCGCAATTTCGGTTTAACCATCTATCTCTAGATGGAATGCAGTTAAGAGTTATATTTAAATACTTAATTATTTGTATAGAGCTTACCAGAAGTCTAAAACAAACTGGCTTCCATAGTCAGATATTATTAAATTAGGAAGTCCGTGTAGCTTAAAGATATACTTAATGAAACATTCGGCTACTAATATCGTATTAATTAAGTCTATAGGAATTATATATCACATTTTTATAAAACGGTTAATAACTACTATAACATTCGTAAACCTGTTACTGTTAGGCAAGTTAACTATAAAGTTAATTAAGATATCTCGCCATCTTTACATTGGAATTGGCAACGGTTAAAGTACTCCTTACTTCTTTACGTAAGAGGTCTTCCTATGTACGCATGTTCTACAGGCTCGAACGTATTTTTGTATATAGTTATATATTATAGGCTAGTAGTATACTCGTTAAATAATCTTATAAGTCTTTATATAGCCAGGATGTCCTACTATAGGGGAATTATGTATAAATTCAAGTATCTTAAATTATAAGGGTTTGGAATTCGGAACTACCATCTTCTATTAATAGTATAGTCGATTGTTACAAATTTCGCATTTAGCGAGTGTAATATCTTTATACTTTTATTTTCCTGTTTAAATCGCTTTTATTACATCTGCTATCCATATGTCGTTTTTATATTTGTATTCTATTAGCTTATTAATTTCCATTTTCTATTTATTAATTTCTAATTCGTTTCTATTAAGTTCTATATCTAGGAATATAGGATATAGTTTCTTAAAGCGTTTAGGGGGCAATAAGATCTGTAATTGATTTATAATCCATTTATCTAAGGCATTTGCAGGTAAATCTTATAATTGTTATATTAATGCATTAGGCTTCTAATTGAGTTTGCCCAGTTAGTATATAATCTTAAAGTTGAATTATAAGAGGTATTCAGCCTAATAAATTTGGCGCTGCGTTAACTGCTTTATAGTTATAAAGTACTGCAGGTTTTTATGGTCCGTTAACACGCGTATTAGAAACAATAATCCTTTAAGTTCTAGACGCCATTGTTTAAAGCATCTAATAATTGTAAGTAGTTCCTTATTATATATCTTATAGTTTGATTCGGCAGGGGCGAGCTTTTAAAAGAGAAAGGCTACTAGACGTAGCTTACCGTCCTTATTATATTGCGATAATACTCCCCCTAGAGCATAATTAGACGAGTTTATTTTAATAACATATTCAAGGTTAGAGTTAAAGTGGGCAAGAATTGGAGCGGTTATAAAGCGTTGTTTTAAGTTATTAAAAGCTTATTCACATCTAGCAGTCTATTTGGGTTTTATGTTCTTTCTTGTTATGTTTACTAATAGTTGGGCAATTTTTAAGAACTAGTTAATAAATTAGCAGTAGAAATTTGCGAATTTTAGGAATCCTTAAATGTCTTATATATTACTAGGGCTTCCCTAGTTTATAATCATAGCGACCTTTTTAGGGTCCATTTTAATTCCGTTATAGAATATAATTAGGCCTAAGTATATAACTTCGGACGCGTAGAACTTGTATTTCTTAATATCACATTATAAACCCGCATCTCGCAAATGTTTAAGAACCATTTAGACGTGTTTTTAATGCTTAGAAAGCGAAGACAAGTAAATTAGGATATTATTAATATATACAGTAACAAATATATTAAGGAATTTATAGAGCGTATTATTAACATATTGCTAAAATATACTAGGACCGTTCTTTACACCAAACAGCATTACTAGGTATTTAAAGAGTCCCTATTATATATAAAAGGCTGTATGCTTCTTATCTCCTTCTTAGATATAAATTCAATTAAAGGTAGTGACTATATTAAGCTTTATAAAATATTGTGCCTTTACTAGGCGGTCAAGCGTCTCTTAGATTAAGGGGGTTGGATATTAGTTTTGAATTATAATTGCGTTTAGGGCTTGGTAATTAATATAGAATCTTAAGCCTCCTCCTAGCTTTTTAATAAATAATACAGGTAAGGCGAATAGAGATTAACTAGGGCAAATAAATCCTTTTTCTAGATGCTTGTCAAGGTATTATTATATTACAAGCAGTTCTTCTTATAACATACCATATAGCGGACTAAACTTTAGTATCGTACTAGGTTCAAGTTCTATCTTAAAATCGTGTTTATCCTAATACGGGGGCAGCTAGTCTATAAATCGTTTTTTAAACTTATTAATTAGATTGTGGTACTCCTTAGGTATAAGAGGTTAAGGGTTAATATACTACTTTAGTTCTAGCGCCTTCTTAATATCTTCCATTATTACAGCAAAAATTTCATGGTCTTATTTTCTTGCTAACAAAACAAAAGGTGCGGCTTATATTATACAAATTTTAAGGGGTTTTAATATATCATCTTTGCATTCTTTACTGCAATTAGCAGTCGTAGTTTTGTCGTGTTGGTTTAAGGTTCATAGTAAGGGCAATTTATATTATGTTAAATTCGAATAGTCTTATATATATTTATAGGGCAGGTGGTATTTTAAATAATAACTTCGGTAATAGGTTATACGGAATTTTAGTATTTCTTTAACCCAGCTAATTAAAGGGTTATGCCGTTTTAGCCATCTATGTCTAAGTATCATCTTATATTACTTCAGGGGTGTTATAAATAGGGAAATATATTCAAGGTGTTCGCCTATCCGCATTTTTATAAGAGCGTAGTGCGTTAATTTGCTATATATTAAGGGTTTGCCGTCAAAGCCTTATAGGCCTTAGGGCTTATTAAGTTTCTTTAAATTTAGGTATTAGGTTTTCGTGTAGTTCGTATTAATAAAGCCTATACTAGTAGCTCCGCTATCTATAAGGATTTATACCTCCTTCCATTTTTTAAGTGTTTAAATTTCGCCAAGTACATTAAGGGAGTTATATTGTGTATTAGCGCTAGAAGAGCCTAGACACTTATGCTCTTCTACTTCTTATCCTAAGGCGCGACTTAGCCCTAGGACGATTCATTTTTTAAGTTAGCTAAGTGTAAGATACTTTATAACAACCGGGTATAATTTATAGAATAAGTATAAGTTAAGGAGTAAGTACGGCTTAAAGAACAAGTGCGATTTAAGGAGTAGGTGCGATTTAAAGACCAGGAAGAACTACAGCGGACTTTTTTAAAAGGGTAAGTTTGGTAATTCCTTTAGATATGTCCTTTTCTGCCACATCCAAAGCATTCTCTATTTGTGGCTTAAGTCCTTTGTTTATTAGTTTCTAAGGGTATATAGGATTAAGTGGCGTTAAGGTCTATAGGGTCATGCGTAGGTTTTAGAGAAGGGTCGCGCTTTAGGGTATATATTAATTTTATAGAGTCTTAAACGCGAGGCGTGGTTAGCTTTAGAGAATAAGTTTATTTGTTATATTAAAGGTCCTTATTAATTTGTTAATATATTGTAGCAAATTTAGGTAGGTTCTTTAGCAGTTTCCTACCTACTAACTATGCTCTAATTTTATCCAAAATAGCTTATTAAAGAGCAGCAACTTTAGCGGCTTTATTCTAATCTAGTTTGCTAATAAGGCCTAAAAATTCCGAAAAGAAGCTAGTAAAGTCTTAATTCCGTTATTATAGGTTTTTAAGTTTAGTAATAGCGGTATATTTGTGGCTAGCGTTATTATACGTTCGTTCTAATAAAGAGATAAAGATTTTAAAATTAATAAAGGTGCTATTACGGAAGAATAGGTCCATAGTTTACATAGCATCTTTACTTAATTAAGATATCCCATAGCTAATCTTACTAGCTTTAGTAGGGTATCGGTTATAGTTTATTAAAAGTTTAAGGTGGAGCTTAGTTATAAAGGGATATAGGTTATTTTAATTTCTATTAAATATTAGAGGGTTAGGAAGCTTTTCTAATTTTATAGTAGGTACTAGGTTTGTTATAGGTATAGGTTAAGCTACCGTTACTAGTTTAGGGTTTATATTTAATAGGCCAGGTTCGCATACGGTTATCTTAATTTCGTTTATAGGTGTTACTATTAGGGTCTCTATCATAAGTATATTAACGTTGCGGAGTTCTTTGTGGAGTGTTTCCATTAATCGCTAATGCTGGGCTTCTAGTGCAGCCTGCTACTAAGCTAAAGCATCTATAAAGGCTTCTTATATTGCAGTTAACTGTTCCCTAACTAGGGTTATAATGCTTATAGTTAACGCGTGGGATTTGAGGTCGTTTGCCATTTTAATAGTAGTTATTTTTAACGTAACATAATGTAAGGGCGCGAAGAGGCTTCAGGAAAGATTTAAAGGAATAATATAAATTCTATCTAAATCTGAGGGTATATAGCTCTTGCTAGGAACAAGACGTTACGTAAAGAAGAGAAAGGAATAACGAGAGAATCTTGCAATTAAACAGTTCAGGGGTCTTAGTCGATGCGTGCGCACGTACGCACGCGGACGGACTTTGGTAGTATTTGATTAATCTGGCAGAACTTGGCAGAAGTCAATTAAGCTGGCAGAATTCGGCAGAATTCGGTCAAAGCTTCAAGTTCTATCTGTCGAGTGTTTTACTAAGACATTCCTACTGTAACTAGGCTAGTCCTGTTACAGGGTGATATAATGGTGCTAGAGCGCGTTACCTACTAAGTTCTGCTATATTCTGCCACCTATTATATTGTTGTATACTGTCTGGTACTGTTTCTTACTGTTTCTTACTATTAACTCGCCTACTATTGGCTCGCTTGCCACTAGCGCCTTGGCGACCCCTTATATCTTATTAGTCTCCAATAGTCTTCTCCTCCTTCTTCTCCTTAGCTTAGTATTCTTATATAGTAGCAATCTACAAGCTTCGGTTTAGAAGCATTTATATAAGCCCGTTACAATATTACTAACTTCCTATTTACTTATATACTTAGCCTATTAATAAGTCCACTATAGTATTTACTATAAGGCTTTATTATAACTAAGGCTTATATATTATATAACTATAACAAAGAGTACTGTAATTTACGTAGCCGGTATTGCAGCTTATATAGCAATGCTAAAAATTACGCATTTGTAGCGTGATCGTGCCAAAACTTATGTGGGGTAGGCTAATAGCTACGCACCTGTAATTGCGCGTGCGCAGTCGCTTAATTTCCTAACTAAGGTGTAAGACCTTCTGACAACGACTCCGTAGCCTTATTTAATTAATCTGATTGGGTAGTTCTTATCGATAACGGTAGAAGCCAGCGTGTTCAGGGATATACTATCTAAGTGAGGACCACGTGATCCCAGGAAGCTCCTGTGGATGCCCCAACCCCCTACCGACATTATACTAGAATCTTTATACTACAGCAGCGTTTTCTGAACCTGGTACCACACTTTGTAATCTTAACTGCTTTGACGCCTATAGCTAAGCTGAAGCTACAGAGCAAACATAAAATGAGGACATGTTATTGGTATATTCGCTCAGTGCATTATCCCTCGAAACGGCAGGGTCCTTAGAGGATGTGGTCTGTGCGCGAACACCAGGATCAAAAAAACGCGTATATCTACATAGAATTCAATCATTAATTACACCACCACTATGCCTTCCAATCGTACCAGAATTGATGCAGACCTTGTTCAGAAGACTCAATATAAAGTTCCTCCAAATCGAATCGTAAAAAAACCTTGCCCTAAGCCCCGGCCGTTGCCCAAATTCGAACCTCTCCATATTGACGATTAGGACGACCATGGCTCACCAAACCTGCCCTCCAACGTTGATACTCACGATCCTTTTGAGTTATTTAGTCTGGTGCAGCGTATGGGGCGTCGGAAAGCTCTCTCAGAGCTATCACCAAATACTACAATGCAAGCACGCGATAGTGAGGAATGGGAGAGGCGGAAACGGGCTCCGAGGACCAATTTTGGGTGCAGTATCTGCAAGATACCGTTCTGCAGAAAGGACGAGTGCTGGTTACCTCATATCGAGCGACTTAATTCCAAAGAATAAGCCTATATATCAAATAGCTATGAAACCAAAAGCTTCGTATTTCTGAGAACGGCTGCTCGATTCGGCTGGTTTGATTGGTGGGCTCTTATCGATACCGTAAGGCCCAAATTTGCCGTGTCAATACGTGCGTCCATTCGAACTCCATGCATTTTGCCTCTCGGTTGTATCAACGCTAGCCGCACAGCGTACGCATATTCCCTTGGTCAAAATTAGAACATTTCTCGAAGTCATCCGTGTAAGGTCTTGGTGTGGTTCATCGCCGCAATCAGCTAATGGTCGACTATCACCTATGCTCCTCGTCCAAAGCTCACTGTCTAGCGCTAAAGACAATTTAATGTTCAGATTGCTCCGGCTTTCTAGCCCAAACTCTCCGCCTATCGGAAGTCAGTACACACAAACTTTCATAGCAGTACAGTCAACTTGGGCAGAGTAGCCACCTACATCCTCACGTAGCTATGAATTTTTGGATCCTTCATGTCTAGCTTCATCTTTGCCACGTACACTTGGACTTCCTCTTTCGTCCAAGGCGTTGGGCCACCGTATTTGGTCAGCAGCCACAAGGCCCAGCCCTCCAGTCCCGCATCCCAATGCATCAGATTGATCTTGCCTAGCTCTTTGTACACTTTATCTTTGGCCCATGGTCCCACAGGGAACTTGTAATCTTGTTCGTGCACATCCACAAAACCGGCCTTTTCAATGCGGGTCGTAAAGGTGTCGATGGTGTCAAGCTTGCGGCAGCTTCGTTCGCCGCAGCTCAGGAACTGCGGGCCCCAGGATGCCATGCTGCTATCAGCCGGAAGGGTGTCATCGTCGCAGAAGACTCGGACGTCGCCCTCTACCTGCTCGATCCAACCTCCGGGTTCGATATTCCTATGCGTAATGCTTACGGTTAGCGTGCGCTTAGCGATAGGGTAAGACAACGTTGGGAGAGACAGCAGCGCGAATGGTATAGCAGGAGCACGTACGCAAAGCACTTGTCGTATAGATCTTCCCACTCTGAGTCAGTGAAGGCCCCAAATAAGAGGCGTAAGTGGATGATGTCAAACTTGTGCCTCCAGGTCCAGTTCTGAAGGATATCTTCGACCTCAAGATAGCAGTTTGGTGGGACCCAAGGCGAAGGCGGGGGGAATAAGTCCACACCATGCACGGTTGCTATGCGAATGCATTAATGTGAGACGTTTTCAGACAGACGGTCAAGTACTGACTTACCGTTGACAAATTTATCGGCCACGTCGCTTTCGCCTTGTTAGCTACGATCATGGAAGCCTTGCTCTGACTTACATTGCCCAGTCGCCTTTACCGGTTCCCAGATCTAGGATGTTCTGCGCAGTGTCAGGGCCTACAATCATTTCCCAACACTAATTTTGCCACTACAAACTTTCGGGTCCTTGATTGGAGAGCGAAAGAGCGGATTTGGCTCTAAATGGTCGTGGATTAGGAACATCAAATGGCTTAGACATAGACGATTCTAGTCAGCCAAAAGCGTAGGCGGACGTTTAGCTGGACCGAGTTGCTCACACCATCTCCATGCTCTCAAATTGCTGTCCGTCTGAGGGACCCCTTGGCTACGTCAGCCCAAAACCTTCCAATCTGACCCGCTTGGTGTCTCTTCAGCGGTCGGTAAGTTGAAGGTCGGGGCTCCTGCTCACCAATAGTCCTCTCTAAGCGTCTGGTACCTGTAGATCTCGTTGAGCACCGATTCAGTCCGAGCGCTTTCATTGTACGAACTTTCGTCCATTCTCTAGGCGGCCTCGGGTTATAGACGACGTCAATGAGGTGGTTTCCCTAAAGGACTTGTTAGTTGGCCAAGCTGCAAATAGCGTGACGGGAGTTCGCCCGTGGCCTGGAATAGTCATACGAGAAGTCTTCTCCATCGTAAGCCGAGTCGCCGTCAGCATTGTCGTCCTTTGTAGAAGTGAGCACAAACTGCCACATGTACTGAAGTGTGCGGGCAGATGGGATGCGACGACCAAACGTACAGCCTCGATGCCTTGCTCCTCCTCTTCTTCGGCTGTCGCGGTAATTATGGCAGGTGTGGGCTGCGGAATCTCGGTAGCCATGAGAGACAAGCTCCAGCGTTGACATGGAAATGGGAAATTTGACTGCCGAAGCAAACTGGGAGTATATTTTACACGTGAGCAACCCAAGCTCGCAGGACGAAGGAGAGCAACCAAGGGCTGCAGGTTGCCTGCACCCGGGGAATTGCGGCAACGCAGACCGGGGCGGACTTTTCGGAAGTTAATTCCGAGCTCTGGCAGCCAATTAGAGCCTGGCACGCTGCGGACAAGCTAGAAGGAGGGCCGGGTGGGCGGCATGGAAGCGAGGAGGGGAAGGGCTGCAGGACCTTAATCGAGCGTGGTGCATGATACCTCGTGCATGGTGTGATGTCAATGGTGTTGCTTAATTGGGTGCTCGCTGGACATGCAGAAGTGTTTATCGGCCTTGCACGAATCAAGCATCACTAATCTTGCCTCATTGCCTCATTCCGCTAACAAAACGGTTGGAGCAGGACGCCAGCAATGTCTGCAGCTGCTATCGTAATTACCATATTAGCTCGTTTTCGCCGAGCCCAGTCTACACAGGGTCCTTCTGCCTATGTTTAGCCATGGAACCCGCTAATAAATTATCTTCTTAAATCTGATTCTCTTTCAGCGATAAGAGGAATCCCATGCATGAGAATAAATTAATCTTGCTTTGTTGTTGAGCTGTATCCCTTGCAACATTGAAATGTGCCCTATCCTTATCGATAATCTCCAGCCAACCAAATCGCGAGAGTCTTGGAGTTGTGTATCTGTGATTCTGGCACGGACCACCTCCAGTAGGACCTCAATGTTGCAAAGGATAAAATAATAACCGCTTTAAGGATTCACGAACGCCGCCTCTAGGCAAGTTAGCTAATGGATGTGGCCTATTTTGCCAGGTTCTGCCACGGGCTGCCGTAATGCTGGACCTTATAATACGAGGCCGGCTATGTAATAGCAAGACGCAGATGCTCTTCCCACGCAACCCATCCCTTTCGTCGCTGTCAGACCGCTGGGACAATGCATCTTGCTCTGCTCCACTTTGGCCTATCCGCCCACCAGCTATTGACACTGCTGCCAACAGCATTGCTAGGGTTCGTGGTGGCCAAGGTCATCTATCGACTCTTCTTCCACCCACTGGCCAATGTGCCCGGCCCCAGGCTTGCAGCTGCTACCTGGCTCTACGAAATCTACTACGACCTCGTGCAAGGCGGCCAGTTCGTCTTCCAACTCCAGAAGCTCCACGAGAAATATGGTACGTGTAGTGCCGGTTCTTCACTCTCTCAATCGTCTCTGTGGTGGGCGACCTGTCTTATGCCCGATTAGGCCCCATTGTTCGGATAACGCCAGATGAGCTTCATGTCAATGATCCCGACCTCATTGACCTTGTATACCCAAGTGGCGGTAAAACTGTCCACAAGGACGCCTACTACACCAGGCAGTTTGGGTGAGTTACGAAAGCAACCATCTCTTGGTACTTTAGCTGAAAACTTTCTAGCCTGGACGAGGTGCGAAACGGCGTGCAACTGCCCACATGCATTGTGCTGACCATGCCCTCCTCCCTCTCTGCAGGCCTGCTGTTTTACTCCTGATCACCATATCCACCGGCTCCGAAGAACAGCGCTCAATCGTTATTTTTCCAAGCAAGCAGTTGCCAAGTTCGAGCCATTCGTCCGCAATACCGCGCAGAAACTTTGCGACGCTCTGGACGATTATGCCGGAAAAGAGCCCGTGGTCCTCTCGACCGCATTCTCGAGCCTCGCCACCGATATTGTGACCGAGTATGCCTTTGCGCGATGCTATCGCTTCCTGGACCGGCCAGGTTTCCAGCCGAATCTTCAGACAGCCATGGACGCTTTGGCAGATATGATCCCCTTGCTGAAGCAGGCACCGTGGATTCATAACCTGATGAGGGCGATACCCCCGTGCGTCTAGTTGTGCGACCGATTATCAGTTTCCTGGTCCTAATTATGCCGTAGATCATGGTTGCTTCGCATGAACCCGGGTATGGTGGATTGGATGCAGCTCGAAGAGGTAAACACTCCCACCCCGGCGACTTGCATTAAACTCTGCATCAAACGACGCCGATATCGTTTGGCGTCTTTCTAGTAAACGGCAGCGGTGCTGAAGTAATTGGATCACAGGATGACCGAAATCAAATCGAAGAGACCCGCGCGCGACTTGAGGACCAAAAGGCTGCTAAGCAATATTACACCGTCTTTGATGAACTTCTTAAAGGCTCGCTCCCAGACGAAGAAAAGCGTACACAGAGGCTGTTTCAGGAGGCGCTGTTAGTAGTCAATGCTGGCTCTGAAACCACAGCATGGAGTGAGAACGATGAAATTGTCGCTTGTGGTGAACGTGAGAAAGCCGCTGACCCTTCTTACGATAGGTCTCTCTGTTGCGACATATTACCTTCTATCTCAGCCAACTACTCTTTCCAAGCTACGGAAAGAGCTAGAAGCTGCTATCGCCAACTCTTCAGAGCTACCTTCCCTCCCAACTCTTGAAGCCCTACCCTACCTCAACGCCACCGTTACCGAAGCCCTCCGGTGCTCATACGGCGTCTCCAACCGCCTTGGTCGCATCTTACCCGAGGAGCCCTTCTATCTCACCTCAAACGTCAGGACCCCCGGATACGATCAGAATATGAACCGGACTGTCAGTTATGTCGTGCCCCCTGGGTATCCTATATCAATGACGTCTGTGCTGGTACATACGAATCCAGATATCTTTCCTAATCCTTACGACTTCAAGCCGGAAAGATGGCTCGACGAGGACGGGAAGCGGACGAGGAGCCTCGATAAATACCTTTTGAGTTTTTCGAAGGGAACTAGGCAGTGCTTAGGATTAAAGTAAGCTCTTCCTCTCCTGCCGTTGCGAACTATCTGCCTTCACTGTCCCCTTCTTTTCCTATGCTGCATGCCAATGCTACAACCCAATCCGTGCTACCACGTAATTGCTAATTTGTCTCTCCAGCCTCGCCTACGCGGAACTTTACATCTGCCTAGCGGCCATCTTCCGGCGCCTAGGAGACAGGCTCGAGCTTTACGAAACGACTATCGAGGACATAAGGATGCAGCGCGATGTCTTTGTGCCACGACCGAAACACGGAACAAAGGGCATAAGGGTTTTAGTGAAGTAGCTTTAAATAGCAATGAATCCATATTTTGGTTATACTTAGCCCTGCCCGATTGTATCAATATTCATCTCACAGATCACTTTGCAGCAAAGAAGTGCGCCAGAGATACGCTCAAGATTGCAAGGTCCTGAATACCGGCGTTGCGGCGAGAGTCAAGGCTAAAGGCATGTGAGCGAAGGGAGTTAATCTAGAGCATCCCATTTTCAATTGGGCCACTCTGCCAAGGCGCTACTTACCAGAATCGCTAGACAACATTTATTAGTCTATATGTGCTGCTATGGTATTAAGCATAAGTAATGTACATTGTCAGTGAGCAGTAGGGGCCGAGAGACTTGAAATATATTTAATTACTAATCAGAATCTAGTAGATCCACCTTAATCAGCAATTACTGCCTCGCAACGCTCCTTTATACTATCTACTAGGGAATCTAATTACCCCTCTATAATAGTTCCCAGCCCTCCTATATAGCATATCGAAGCTATTTATACGAAAGCCGTATATCTCTATACTTTAGCTTAATATAGTCCTTAATCTAATTCTAAACCGTTTTAATTAGGTTAAGATTTGGTGAGTATATACGCTAGAAAATTAGGTATATACCTCGCTTTAAAAGTGTCCTCTTTTATAGATAAGAATTTATTCTAATTTAGCCGGAAATTAGAGGAACGATCTTTTCATAACATAAAGTCTTATTACTTATCCTCTAATCCCTCTCCTAAAAGAAGTAAGGCCCTTTCTTATTATTAGCAAAGCAGCCCTAGAATATCTAACCACGCTTTTTTCTAATCTTATTAAATATATATTAGTAAATCGTTTATACCTCCTAATAGTACTAATAGGCTCCTAATAGCTCCTATTAGGACTACTAGGATTTTTAGAAATTCTTTATACTTGGCTTTTTATTAGAAGCTTATTAGGAGGCTATTTAGACTATATAGACTATTAGGATCTCTAGGACTTCTAGAACTATTAAGACTATTAGAATAATTAGGATAATTAAGATAATAAAAATAATAAAAATTTTAGATTTTAAAATAAGGTATATTAATACTCTAGTATTTATAGCAGTTAAAATATAAAATTAGCTTAATTTTAGGCCCTATTCTATATATAGGATACTCTAAGCAATTTAAATAATTTAAATCGATTCCTTTTACCTATTACCTATATCTATATCTATGTCTACTTAGGTGTTAAGCGATCGTTTAAGGAGATAAGGGGTAAGACTCTCGCAGAGGCTCTAAACCGTCGATTAACGGTATTTCTAATAATCTGTTAGCCGTATATTAAGTTCCTAAGTAGGCCTAGTACTTGCCTACCTATTTACCTACCTATCTATATTAGTGTCTAATTTAATTTAAGGAATGGATCGGCCTAATTAAAAGCTCTAATTATATTTAAATAGTAGTCGTCTAGGGTACCTCCCTAGGAGGCCTTAATTCGATTTGGTAATGGGCCGATATTAAAGCTCTAGTTTAATTAAATCGTTTAGAGTATTTGCTGGCTAGTTATTTAAACAGTTATTATCTAGTTCTAGCAATAGTTGTCTAGTTTTAGTAATAGTTATCTACTAGCTATAATATTAGTACCTTTCTAAATAGTGAGAATATAAGGAAGAAAAGGTAAGAAATAAGGAGTATATATAGGGATATGCTTAGTAAGGTATATATAGACTATTAAAAATATAGTAGAGACCTAATAGTACTGTATATTCGCGTATATAGGGGGGCTAAAGGAGGGTGGGTATTACTTAGGGAGAAGGTATCGCTTAGGGAGGGTATTGCTTAGAGGAGAAGGAGTTTCTATTAGGATCGTATTAGGATATTAGGTCCTATTAAAAGTATATTAAAATAGTAGGTTTCTATTAAAAGCCTATTAGGATAAAAGGTTCTTATTAAGAGCCTAATTAAAATAATTAAAATAATAGGTTCTTACTAGAAGCCTATTAAAACAGTAGGTTTCTATTAGAAGCCTATTAGAAGCCTATTAGGAAAAATTTAAAAAGAATTAGAAAAATTAGAAAAATTAAAATCCTACTAGGAGGCCTTTAGAATCTTAGCACCCTAATAAAATGCTAATATATAAGTATTAATAAGATCCTCTTTAGCGCGTCTTATAATCTACTATTTTCTATACCTTCTACCTATTACCTATATTTTATCACTCTAAAAGGTTAAAGTCTATTATTTCTACGTCTAATTAATGTGACTAAAAGCCTATTATAAGCGTATATGTCAATTTTTAGGCAAAAGGGGTAGTTTAGCTCTAACTATACAATATAAATAGCCTCGTTTTTAAAGGGCGTTATAAATAACATATTTACTAACCTACTAGTCTATAATAAGCAGATAAAGACCTTAAGTTAATCTACTTAAGTATTTATAAGGGTAGTTGGTCGACTAAAATGTCTTTTTAGCGTAATACGTTCCTTAGCAGCTGCGTACTAAACTTATTAACACGTTATATTACAGAAGGTCATAATATACTTAAGCGTATAGCCGGCTAATCGTAGAGTTTAAACTTAAAGGCACTTATTATAAGAGAGCTATTTTAAGATGGGTATTATTGGCTCTATACTATATATATAGTAAGTAGATATAAATAAGGTAAATTAAAGAGAAAGAGAAAAAAGGATACTTAGATTACTATATAAACTAGTATATTAATTAAAGTATTTAATTCTTATGGCGCTATTAGGGCCTATAACGCACTAACAATAATATTACTTATGCCTAATACTATAGTAGGTAGTCTTAAAGACTTATAATTTAGCATTATAAAATAAGGATAGCGGTCGCGGGACACCCCCTAATTGATATGCGGATACCCCCCAATTGATATACGGACACCCCCCACTAATTGAGTTTAGTTCCTTCCTAATTAAGTTAGAATTACGTAAATTTAGGTTGTTTGTATCTATATCGCGAAAATTAAATTATTAAAATGCAATTTTTATGACAGTAATATCGATTACGCAGTACCCTGTAAGGCGTGAACTTATTTGGGTGCTGCTACCTCTGCTTAATGTCTATCCCTTTGTGTGGCAACCGTTTCTTGCAATATTCGTATATGCACGCCTCTTAAGCCAATCTAAAGACTCTATACTGTATATAGCTTAGTGTTAAAACCTTGGGTATTGCAGTTTCTCGGCGGCAGGGGTATAGGCGCCACCTCCGAGTTTCGGACTCTCGAATATTGCGGTAAGTAGCAGCGACGTAGCTAGAAAGCTGGTGTAGTTAATCGAAGAGCTTCAATATTATTGTTGCCTATTTAATTCTTAAAGCCTCAGCGAAATATCGTCCTTATGCCTAGAAAACGTCGTGCGTCTTAAGCTCCGAAGCTCCAAGGCCTCCAAAAGCACCTTAAGCATGGGAGTCTTATTCGCAATCCTTTCAAGCAATGCAGTATATACATGATAACTTGGCGGCAGTAGTTGTATAGCCTCTAGGTGTTTTGGTGGGGCTTGCTAATAAAATTGCGCAATCTGGGGTGCCTGTAGCATGCTAACCCAAGCAGAAGCGCCTAAAGCGCCCAATACGAAAAGTGACTTTTACCACACGAAGGGATAAACTGCGTCTGTGAGCAAACCCGCGAGCATGCCTACGTCCACGCTCGCTCCCACGCCTACGCCCACGCCCATACCCACGCATAGTATACCCGGTATTTTGTCTAAATCCTAATGGCTCGCGATAAGTTAATATATTAACGCAAACAGAGCCAGCTGGGCGGCCGTGGCGGCGCTTAACAGTTTAAGGCTGGGGTGGGGATAAGTAAGGCAAATGCGAGGTAATGTTTTAAGTATAGGCGTGCGATGGTTACGTACTGATGCAGATGTTAACAACCTAAATTTATATAATATTCTAACTTAATCAAGAAGGAACTAAACTTAATTAGTAGGGGGTGTCCGTATATCAATTGGGGGGTGTCTATATATTAATTAGGGGATGTCCCGCTACCGCTGTCCTAAAATAATTAGTACCTTGTCTTTCCCTCTGGATGATTTATAGCTATAAATAGATAAAGGCCAAATCGCTATTTCTTTATCTTTTATGCCTCTTCCTATCGGGCAAAGATATATGTACTCTCTTTATATAGGATTAGTAAATAGCTTCTTTAAAACAACGCTTACTTTAGCTCCCTTTTAAGTATTGTCTATAGTATACGGCTATATATAGGAATACTATCTACATCCAGCTATAGTAATATTCTTAGGTTTAATATAGAAAAAATAACTTTATATAAGGAATCGACGTAGAGCCGTCTTTTAGTTTAAAATAAACTTTTATGTCCCTTTTCTAATCTATCTCTTATATACTAAATTAGAAAAACAGGTTACCTAATCTCTACCCTAGTAAACCACTAAGCCCATTATTTCCTTAATATATCTACTAACTCTTACTACCCTTATAAATGCCCTCTCCTTCTATATTTTATACCTCTTATAAGTAGTACCGGTCCCTTCTATTATTCCTACTAAATTATAACAATATACTATATAAAATATACTCTTTTTGCGCGATTTTTACTACCCTCCCTATCCTTCTAATACTTAGTAATAGCTAATCTCTTCCCCCTAGGATAGAAGAAAGCACCGGCGCCCGTATAATACAATAACTACTATAACTAATAAAGCTGCTTGCCTCCCTCTACCTGCCCTCCTTGCTCCTCGGATACCTATACTGCCAGTATAGCTAGTCGACGCCTGCAACGGCCTGTCTGCTGCTACTACTGCCGCTACTACTACTTTTGCTGCCGCTACTACTACTTCTACTACCGCTACTGCTGCCGCCGCCGCTTTTACGGCCTCTCGGTTATAGGAGCAGCTAGATTTTAGTTCTATAGATATTGCCTATAACTTTTATACAGCTCTATATTGGATAGATAAATATATTAGTATATCACGGCCTAATAATTTAGAGCTTAAAGCCTATTATAAGTACGGTAACGTAAACCTCCCTATATTCTAGCCTCTGCTAGATTATCTATACGACATTTTAGAGTCCTATAGTACTTCTACTAGGCGGTTTAAAGAGAGGCTTTACCTATATAATATAGCGTCAGCTTTTATATCTATAAATTATACTATTACTAACTATAGTATAGCACTGGGCGGCCTAAATTACTTCTAGATATATGGTAAGCTTTAATTTATAAGGCCTACTAAAGGCTCCTATTAATATTACTCCGCGGTATATATAGCTATACTTCTGTTACAGACCTTATATTAGCAGGAGTATGGTTACTAAGAGAGGATATAAGTGGACTAGTGGTGGAAGCGTAGAAGGCACTAGAACTAGTTAAACTATAGGATAAAAGGTAGCCGAGTTATATAACGGGATATGTAACTAGTTCGGAATATAGAAACTGTTATGGACGCTTTAAGTACGATATTACGACTACTTGGAGAGGAGTCGAAAGAAGCTAGTTAGTTGATAAGGGCACGGTCCAGGATAGATCCGGTGGAACTATATAACAAGAAATGGTAACCAAGGTTATGTAATGTAATCTATATAATCTGTATAATCTATAAGATCTATAATAGAGTAAGTAGAGTAGACAAAGCAGACGGAGTAAGGACTTTCTTAGGCATATAGTTGTATATTTAAGGACCTACAGTCCCTACCTAGATAGTTCCTTTCTTTATAGTGAATCTTAGAATATAATTAGAGTTAATCTATTGGGTAACTACTCTACTAGTTATTACTTGTTATATTATTAACTTTCTATTTACCTATATAACCTAGCCTAATAGCGAGTCTACCGTGGTATTTCCTATAAGGCTTTGTTATATATTTACTACCTAGTTATAGTATTAATAAAGTTGAACAATATGCCACAAAAAGTACTAGTTATAATACTATTTATCCCCCACAATAAGGGCCTTTGGGCTATGGCAAAATGGGCAAAGAAAAAGGCAGGGCGCCTAGTAGAAGACCCACACCTACCGCCCCTACGAAGAGCAGGGGAATCACAGGCCACCAACAACAACGATAAGAAGGCATAGATCCTTACAGAAAGGTTCTTCCCCTAACCGGCTCTAGCAGACCTTAGTAATATCACGGGTGAAGCACTAGTGACTCGCCTGTGGGTCGACAGCGATATAACAACAGAGGAAATGGCTAGAACCATTAGCCGCCTTTTAAATAATATAGTACTAGGACCAGATGGGATTCTAAATGAGGCCTTAAAGACCTGTGGACCACTTATAGTACCTTAGCTTATAGATATAGCCAGAGCATGCTTTGCTATAGGCTACTACCTATAACTTGGAAGATCTATGACGACGTTTGTCCTATAAAAAGAAGGTAAAGCAGATTACTCAATTCTAGGAAGCTACCGCCCCATTGCCTTAGAAAATACCCTTAGCAAGATCTTAAAAAGGGTAATAGCGGACCGCATAGCAGACACGGCTGAGGAATACGCCCTACTACTATAAAGCTAAATAGGGGTAAGAAAGAACCGCTTAACACTATTAGCACTTACGCTACTTGCTGCCACCATTAAATCTTCATAGGCGATGTGAAGGGACTTTGTAGTATCTATACTTAGCCTAGATATTAGTAGTGCCTATAATAATATATCCTACAAGCGCCTCCTATATATCCTTAGGGCAAAGAGCTTCCTAGAATAGATTATATAATTTGTTTAAGGATTTACAGGCTAGAAAGAAACATTACTAGTCTTTAGCGGGTACTAGAGCCCCCCTATTACAGTTATAACAGGAATACTATAAGGATTACCCCTCTTGCCTATACTCTTCCTTTTCTTTATAAGCAACCTACTTAACTCCTTAAGGAAGGGGTGACCTAGGGAATAGGCTTCGTTGACGACACAAACCTAATTATATACGGGCTAACAGCCGTAGAGAATTATAGAACACTAGAGAAAGCCTATAATACCTATATAGAATGGGCAAGAGTCCAATTCTTACCAGAGAAATACCAGCTAATCTATTTTATAAGAAAACGCAACTAATCTGCAGATCTTTAGTATATAATTCATATCTAAGGCTTTAGGGGTTAACTAGTTTAAGGCTTAAGGGTATTAGGAGTATAGGTAGATAGTAAGCTCTAGTAGAGCGTATATACATCATAAGCGGCCCGTAAGGGCCAAGCTTAGTATATTACAATGTTTAGGATTGCTAATTCTATATGGGGTCCATGCTTCTAGAGGTCACGCCTACTATATATAGCAGTTGTCCGGCTAACTATGATATACGGATCTAGTATTTAGGCAATAGGAGAAACCAAGAAAGGCCCCCCTAAATTACTCCTTAAACCACTCTAAAAGGTCTAAACAGCCTGCCTTTGGAGTATAATAGGTGGGTATAAGCGAACGGCCATAGCACTGCTTGAGAAGGAAGCTAATATCCCCCCCCTATAATTATATATTGAAGCTGCGGCAATACAAAGGGTGTTAAAGGAGCGTAACTTTAATGTTATAAAGTATATTAAGACACGCCTAAATAAACTATGGAGGGACCCTAGGGTGCCCCGTAGGAGAGTAAACCAAATACCCTAAAGTAGGGAAGAGATATTAGAGAAATAGGTGGAGAAAGTAGAAGAAGAATAGTGCTGTGTTAGGGCCTAGGCCTATATAGAGGAGGAAGGGAGACGCGTAAGAGGCCAGTAAAGATAATAGTAAGAGAGAGAAAGGAGCTAAAGTAAAGTATAAAAGAGTACTGGGAAACCATTTACCGCAATATAATACTGGTTGGACCAACACTGGAGAGGTATATGGGAGTTAAAATTATAAAGGCTAACCTAGGTAAGAGAAACCTAAGCCGTAGTATGGTTAATACTATAGGGGGTAAATACCTAAGGGCTCCAAAAAGGCCTAATAAAGGCAGAAAATATAATGGCAACACTCTTAAAAACAGGAATAATAGGACTAAAAGATTGGCTCTACTGGGTAGGCGTCCTAGTAGGTAGCCTAAGATGTAAATGTGGCTGGCCAAGACAGACACCAAAACATATAATACTATTATGCCCCTTACGCACTAGCCAAGAAGTAATGCTCTTAGCAGCTAGCATAGAGAACTATAATACACTGCTCTTAATATAAAAAGGTCTTAAAGCGGTTACCCAGTGGCTTATTAGCTAAAATGTACTAGACCAGTTCTGGGTTGCAAAGGAAATAGTAATAGAAGGTAAAGGGGCGAGTAGTAGGCGTCCCCTAATAACTCTATAGTAGCAGAGTAAAGTTTGCGATACTAGCGCGTCTGTAGGCTTGTTACGGCAGCAGTGGTTCCTAAGGAGGTTAAAAAGTAAGGTAGTAGAGTACTACTGGTGACTTATAAGCGCTAAGCAGGCGAGTCCTAAAAGGCGGGGAGATAGATCACGGGGTTTTCTCAAGTTAAGTCTTTCTTAAGTTGAGTTTTCTCCCTATATGTAAATAAGGAGTAGTCCGCGTAGGCCCAATAGGGATCCGAATCGGACGTTAAGCAATGAATTATTATTATTATAATACTATTTACGGCAGCTATGACCTTAGGTTTAGGAGGAGATACTAGTATAAGAGATACTAATTCGCAGCTAGTTACGGTGAGTTATAGGAAATGGTTAATTAATTAACAGATAATAATTAAATACTTAAAGACTAAATTAATGGAATTGGAGCAGCTAAGGTTAAGTTACTATCTATTAAGTGATTTTTAGGGGAGAAGTTAAAGCTTAAGGGGTTCCTTACGTAAATGCACTTTAAGGTTATATAAGAGGGAGTAAAGTTAGCAATACCTATAGACTAAGTGGCGTATATAGGACTATTCTTAACAGGAAGAGCACTTAAGTGGTTTAAACCTTACCTTATCAAAATCCAGATAAATAGAATAATAACTACTAACTAAGAAGTATGGTTTATGTTTACTAACTAAAACGGGTTCGTGGAAAGACTAATATAGATATTTGGAAACCTAAAAGCAACAACTATAGCGGAAAGAAAGCTTTAGAACTTAGTATAATATACTTTAGTAATTAAGTATATAATACAGTTTTAGACACTTATAACGTAGGTTAAGTGGAATAATAAGGCGCTTATGGCATAGTATAAGTAGGGACTTAAGGCTAAAGTCTAGGACGCGATTATTCTAATAGAAGATGCGGAAACCCTAAGGGAGTTAATAGATTAGTTAATTAAGATTAATAACAGGATCTATTAAAGGGAATAAGCTAAGAAAGGGCAAAACTAAGTTCTATAGTTGTATAAGGCGTAAAGTATGCAATAATAGATATAGAGTTATAAACTATGGAATAGCGGACTAGAGCTAATGGACTTAAGTGGTACTAAAGAATCTAAAAGATAGAATAAGAAATTACAGAAACCTAAAGGTTAAGGATTAAGTAATTATAGGACTAAAAAGCAGAGGCTAAATTAGGGATTTTAGCAGCAAAAGATGTTTAGGCGGACTCTATAATAATAAAAATGGTTTAAAAAGGGAGCTTGTATAAATTGCGGAAAACAGGGTTATTTTACTAAAGACTGTAGAAGTGGTTAGAGTAACTATATAGTAAAAGGCATAAGGTTATTAGAGTGTAATAATGCGGATATAGGAGTATTTAATTAAACACTTCGCGTTTTATTATAACAACACATGCCAAATTTATAAGGATGTTAAGTATAGTGCAAGCTATTAGCTATAAGAGCTAGAGTTATAAGAACTTAAAGGAACTAAAGAGTTAGATAAAGAATAAGATTAACTCTATAAGCTGGATTAAGATATTATAGTAATATATGGATAAAGATTAGTAGCAATAATAATAGAGTTGGAGTACTTATTAATTAATAGCAATAAGAAAGAAAAAGAGGCTAGCTAGGGGTACTTAAACCTTAATAATGTAATAGAAGTAGAGACTAAGATCACTATAGAACGCGGTTTAGTAACGGGTATTATAATACCATTAGATATGGTATCTATTGCTTTATAAAATGGAAGGAGTAATATCTAAAGAAGATTAAGTAAGTAGATAACTGCTAGTGCTAGCTTACTACTTAATAAAGGTAAAAAGCTACAGGCTTAAGATTTTTAGGAAGAGATAAGAGACGCTTAAGACTCTTAAAGTAAGATAAGATATACCTAAGAACCTATAACGGACGAAAACTAATAGGAAAGGGTAGTAGCTTAGTTTAAAGATAAACAAATAAGTATGGGATAACAATTCTTAGGGAACTAAGATTTTAAAGAACGAATAAGATCTATAACAATTCTAGGTAAACGCAGTATTCAGCCTAAAGGTTAAAAAGTTAATATAGCGATTAAGAAGTAAGATAACTTTAAAGATCCTTTTAGAAGGCGAAAACTAAAAGAAAGTATAGATAAGTTTAAGCAATAAATTATTATATAGTAAGAATAGAAGCTAGACTAGAGATTAGCTATGCTAGGACATACTAAGGATAGAGCACCTGTATAAAAAGTTATAAATAGGCTAAGGGTAGGAATACTAAGAGCTAAGTAGTTAGATAAACTGGAATAAGAAGAGAATCTAGGGATTCTAACTAGATTTGCAGAGTAATATACTAAAGGTTATAACAAGGCAGTAATAAAGAGATACTTCCTTATGGATAGGTTGTATATACTTACAGAGCTATACTAAAAGTGGTATAAATAGCGCGGAAATAATAAGTGGAAAAATTTCTGTATATAGCTGGATGAGAAAATTATACCAGACTAAGTAATATCTAAAAAGTAGATAAGCTATATAAAAGGGGCGTTAGTTATAACGTTAAAGAATCTAGAAGAATAGGCTGTAGACTAGAGAGATATAATATAGGTATTAGTACTAGCAAACGATATAGTAATATTTAGATTAATATGGGAAAGGTTTAAACTTAGGGATAAAGACAAACCTAGAGTTAACCTAAAGCACCTAGCGCATTATATATTGGCGTGGATTGTATATATAGATAATATATATAATATGTATAGGACACTAAAAAATAAGTATTATAAGTACCCTATAAGGATGTACTGGATAATAGACAAAAAGCGATATAGAGATGTAAAGTATATGCATAGTTAGCACCTAGTAGAAGTTTAAGCACTAGGGGACTTAATACTATAACTAGAAAGGTTCCTTACGGAAGAGTGCCTAGATAGATAATAGTGGTAGGAGTACCTAGAGAATACTTGTCTATAGTATATAGAGGAAAAGAAGTAAACTAAGTATTAGCTATAGAAAGACTAAGTATAGTTAAGATTTAATAGCTAATAGTTGGGAAAAGCAGAGGCCTATAGGACTAGAGGGAGCTAGTAGCAGAGCCTTAGACCTTTAAAGGAATTATAGGACGACACCTAAATCTATAAGTTAATTAGCAAGATTAAAAGTTTAAATCGTTAGTGGATAGTGGAGTAATAAGCAACTATATATTACTAGCAGTAGTTAAAAGAATAGGGTTACTATATAGATAGAAAGAACACCTATACCTATTAATAACGATTTTAGGAGATCTGATAGCCTATAGAGGAGGGATTATTAATCTTAAAATAGGACCTATTTAGTTAACTATTAAAGGGAGATAAGTTAAGATGTCTTTTAATATCCTACTATTAGGAAAGGATAAGGCAATATTAGGAATACCTTAGTTATAGGAGTATAATCTAAGGATTGATTGGGTTATAGGTTAGGTTAATATTAAGGATACTTAATAACGCAAAGTATAATAGCAAATTAAGATAGTATAGTACTAAGTTGGAGCGACTTATAAGGAGACTAAGCGAGGCTTAAGTTATATACTAAAAAGATACTATAAGTATAGAAAAAGGCTATAGGGCCTAAAAAGTAAAAAGCTGTTAGAGTATATAGTATAGGACTATAAGATAAAGTTAGAACCAGGAATAAGTCTAAAGTTCTTTCCAATCTATAAGCTTACTAAAACCAAGTTAGTAGCGCTTAAAGAGTTTATCCAGGAAAACCTATAAAAGCGATATATTAGACCGTTATAGTTATCGGCGGGATATCTAGTGTTATTTATCCTAAAGAAGAACGGAAAACTTAGGATATATATTGACTATAGACAGTTAAACAGCATTATAAGAAAGGATAGGTATTCTTTACCCTTAATTAGCAAAATCTAAGATAGGATAGGCAATGCGTAAATCTTTATAAAGATAGATCTAAGATAGGCGTACCATTAGATTAGAATTAAGGAAGGTAATAAATAGAAGGCAGCCATTAGGTTAAAGAAAGGACTATATAAGCTATTAGTAATATAGTTTAGGCTTATAAATATACCAGTAACGTTTTAGAAAAGAATTAATAGTATATTAGGAGAACACCTTAATAAGTTTATTATAGCATACCTTAATAATAATATTATAGCATACCTTAATAATATTATTATAGCATACCTTAATAATATTATTATCTATTTTATAAACGAGGAAGAGCACAGAGAATACGTTAAGTGGGTCTTAAAAAGACTATAAGAAGAAAAGATACTAGTAGTAATTAAGAAATGCGAGTTCTTTACTAGGAAGACCGATTTTGTTAAATTTATTATTAAACTAGGCAAGATTAGTATGGACCTAAAGAAGGTAGAAGCTATAGTAAGTTGGTAGGAACTAGAAAACGTTATATAGTTAAAATCGTTCCTAGGGTTTTGTAACTACTATAGAAGGTTTATTATATAGTAGTTAAAGAATATTAAGCCGTTTATAAGACTTATAAAAAAGGAGGAACTATAGATATAGGGTAGTAAATAGAAGAAACTGTTTTAAGAACTTAAGGAGTTGTTTACCTAGAATCTAATTCTTAAGATTTACTAACTAAAGTTAGATATAGTTATGGAAATAGATATATTAAACTTCGCACTAGGGGTATATTTGCTATAGAGGCACCAAGACGGATGGCACCTAGTAGCGTACTATAGTTGAAAGATGACACCACCAGAACTAAACTATAATATTTATAATAAGAAGTTATTAGGTATAGTTATAGTACTTAAAGAGTGGAGAGCATTCTTATAAAGCACTAAGAAACTATTTATGGTTAAAATGGACTATAAGAACCTAACGGGGTTCCTAATAATAAAAGAACTTAATTATAGATAGGTTAGATAGGCGGAAATGCTTGCAGAATACTATTTAGAAATTTAGTATATTAAGGGTACTAAAAATACAAGAGTAGATATACTTAGTATAAAGGCAGAATTATAAAATAATAAAAAGCCGTTAGGCGCTATGTTAAGAAAAGACGAAAACGGATTAATTAAGTATAATTATCTAAAACTAGCGGCTATAATAGAAGAACTAGAATAAGTTTATAAGATGCTAGAGAGCGAATAGTTATAAAGGATTTAGGAAGCATAGAAAAAAGATTTAGGATATAAAGATTATATTAACTAAGATGCAATATATATCCTAAAGTTAATAGCAAAAGAGTTTGTTAAAGAATTCTATAAGGGAATAACTTAAGGACATAACGAAGCTATAGGCTTAGTGTTAAGACTTTAAGAGGAGTACATTATTTAAGGAATCTAGGGACTAGCGAGATAAGTTATAAAAGAATATCTAGATTATTAAAGGAATAAACTAATAAGGTATAAGCCGTATAGAGGGCTATAACCTATTAAAATACCAGAAAGACTATGGGAGGTTATATTATAGGACTTTATTATAAAGTTATTAAGGTTAAAGGACCCTATTATAGGATAGGATTATAACGCAATCCTTATAATAGTAGATAAGTTAACTAAGTAGGGCTACTTATAGTATATATAGAAGAAATCTTAGCGGAGAATATGGCTAGAATCTATATTAAAGAAGTGTTTATAAGATATAGAGCACTAATAAAGATTATATTAGATAGAGATCCAAAATTTATAGTAGTATTTTAGGAGGTATTCTTAGCCGAATAAGGGGTTTAAGCGGCAATGTTAATAGTATATGACCTATAAATAGATAGTTAAATAGAAAGACTAAACCAAACGTTAGAATAGTATTTAAGGTATTATATTAATTATATATAAAATAATTAGGTATCGTTACTACTAGTTATACGGTTCGCGTATAATATAATACTATAGGAAGGGATAGGCATATTACCTTTTAAGGCGAATTATGGATATAAGCTAAGAATATCCTTATTACTATAATAAGCAAAGAAAATAAGTAGCATAGCTAAAGAAAGAATAGAGAACCTAATAAATCTTTATAATTACCTTAAAGAAACAGCTAAACTAATACAAGAAAGAATAAAAAGATACTATAATACTAAAAGATCTAAGGGACCAGATCTTAAGGAGGAAGATAAAGTATAGCTACTATACAAAAATTTTAAGAGTTGACGACTAAGTAAAAAATTGGACTATATTAGATTAGGACTATTTATAATTAAAGCAAAGATCTTAGAAGTTATATACAGACTTAACTTACTAAAGAAAATGAAGATCTACCCTATATAACACGTTGCAATACTAGAGCTAGTATATAGGAATATTAAGCCACTAGTCTATAAAGCAGATATATATAGAGGACAAGAAGAGGACGAATAGGAGGGTTTAAAAATTATTAGTTATAAGGATATTAACAATAAAACATAGTATAAAGTTAAGTAGATAGGCTATAAAGAGACTACTTAGGAGCTACTAGATAACTTAAAGAACGCTATAAGAAAGGTATAGGAGTATTAGAAGAAAAAGGGTTAGGCAGTATTAATAAAGAAGGATTACTAAAGAATAAGTTACCTAAGGGGGACCTAAGAGGAGCAGCTACTAAGGTACTTAGAGTTGTTTCCCTCTCTATTAGAGGAGAATCTATTCTTTTATCGCCAAGTTCCTAAAGGCCTTATTCTATAAGTTTTTACTCCTTAAAACGCACCTTTTTATACACCTTTTTAAGACGGATTAATTAAGTGGAAGCAGCTAGACAAGAGTTAAAAGCATATTATTAAGCAGTGATAGCCTCTTGCTTAGCTTTATAAGAATAATAAAGTTTAGCCAGCGCTACTAAAAGCTTATTATTAAGTTTTACAGCGGCAGATTAAACCTAAGACCCCAGTAACAATTAATAAGGGTACTTAAAGACTATTAAGAGTAATAGGACGCGTATACTTAGTATTAGAAACCAAGCAAACGTCATAGGATAATTAAATATTCGCTTTAGTATACTTTAAATATAAAGAGGGTTGCCGAGATAAAGGATTTATTAGCATAACGTAAACTAATCCCTCTTTCGCATAATAAGAACATAGAGATAGTATTATCTTACTAAGAGATAGTATTGCAGCAAAGGTACAAGACCAATAAGCTGTAGAAGATAAAGAGGAGGGAGATAGTGTTACGGATACTTTAAGTACAATGTTATAACTACTTAGAGAGGAGTTGGAAGAAGCTAGTTGGTTAATAAGGGCATAGTCTAAGATGGATCTAGTAGAACTATATAACGAGAAATAGTAACTAAGGTTATATAATGTAATCTATATAATCTATAAAATCTATAAGATCTATAATAGAGTGAGTAGAGTAGACAGAGCAGACGGAGTAAGGACTTTCTTAGGTGTATGGTTGTGTATTTAAGGACCCATAGTCCCTACCTAGATAGTTCCTTTCTTTATAGTAAATCTATTGGGCAACCACTCTACCAGTTGTTACTTATTATATTATTAACTTCCTATTTACCTATATAACCTAGCCCAATAGCGAGTCTACCGTGGTATTTCTTATAAAGCTTGGTTACAGAAACGTGGGAACGTGAAAACGCAGGACGTACTGACGTACCGACGTACTTAGTACGTTTCTTAGGCGTAGTATTGTGTATTTAAAGGACCATAGTCTCTACCTTAGATAGTCCCCTCTTTATAGTAAATCTTAGAATATAATTAGAGTTAATTTATTAGGTAACCACTCCACTAGTTAGATTTACGTTATTAACTTCTTATTTACCTATATACTTAGCCCATTAATAAGTCTACCGTAGTATCTATTATAAGGCTTTATTATAACTTCTACAACTTTAATTATACTATAGATATCTGGCTATAAGCCTTTTCTAATACCTAACTAGATATAACTATTCTATAGTACCTTACTACTATAATATCTAGGGTATAGAATTTTTTTTATTACCTTCTATTAAACCGGAAGGTAAATAGCTTCAGATCTAGCCTATAATATCTCTATTATAGACTATTTTAAACCTATAAATGCGGTTTATCTTAGAGGCTAGTACTAATTAACGTTATAAGAACCTTCTAATAAGTAATAAGATAGCTATTACTATATTAGATAAATATAGCAATACTAGCTCCCGCAATATTTTACTTATAAAGCGTTATATATTTAATAAACCCCTACAATATTACCATATTAGCTTAACCCACGCTATATATATATAGCTCTATTGCGTACTATTTTTCCATTACAGTAATACCGGCCGGTACTATTCTCTTTAGCTATATAACTTTAATTAAGCTTATTAGCTGGACTATTTAATATAGTAGGTATACTTTTAGTTTTACTTATATATCTATATCCACTCTAAGTTAATCCCTTTTACCTATTACTAGCTATTTTAGTAGTATACTATAGATATATAAGCGCTATATAATTAGAATAAGCTTAACTAAATCTACTCTTACTAAACTAACTGTTGGTATCACCAGGGATACCTATTCGAATAGGCCGGAGTCGTAGTCAAACAGTCTTTGCTGGTTGATACGATGGTTGATTCTTTTTTTGTTCTGATAAGGAAGGGCGAGGAGCTTAAGGCTCCTCGCCACGCTAGTGCCGCGGCGACACGTGACCACGTAACCACACGTGATATTGTCCCGACACTGGCAACTCTTCTTTTGTGGGTTGCCATCTATATACAAATACCGCTTAACTAGCGCAGCAAATATTAATCCTCCTTACTTATTATTGCTATTGTAATATAAGTCTCGCTATCCTAAATTTACTAAAGAAATGGTGGTTGACCAAGTGGTAAACTAGGGAACTATGTTATTGGAATAGAGTTGCGGAGCTTATTGATATCCGGCTCTATTCTAGAATCCACCTCCACTAGATCCTCTATGAGAGCCTCCTCCGCGGTAGCCAGAGCCTCTGCGTCTGTTATAACTGCCACGGCCTTATCTATACCCGCTTTATCCATAGGAGCAATTAGTGCAGTACTGGCCGCTATTATAACTGTTGTATTCGCCGTAGTTAAGCTCCTTGTAATGTTAAACCTCTGGCAATTCTTTCTTTTAATGTTAAACCTTTGGTAATCTAACCTTGTGATATTGAACCTTTGGTAGTCTAATCTTGTTGTAAGCATTCCACTGTCCGTATTGCTAATATGGCGGATAAGCTTGCTCGTTGCGTGGTGGTTGCGGAGGTTGTTGCGGAGGTTGTTGCGGAGGTTGTTGCGGAGGTTGCTGTGGAGGTCGTTGCGGAGGTTGTTTAGGCGCGGTGGGGGTTAGAAGAAACGTCTCGGCGCTTGAGTTAAACGAGGTTGAGAATCTCTGGTGGGACGGAGCTTGAGGCACGGGTTGAGATACGGCAGCCTGAGGAACTTGAGGCTGAGGAACTTGAGGTGTTTGATAGCCTGAGGTTGTCTGTGGTGGTTCTTGTG
>Ga0307507_10001317_pt1 | contig 55478 bp, 33 predicted proteins | sample 7_EM_MG_FD_207223 | JGI IMG/M metagenome (GOLD analysis project Ga0307507, IMG submission 207223) | Populus trichocarpa ectomycorrhiza microbial communities from riparian zone in the Pacific Northwest, United States - 7_EM | ecosystem: Host-associated > Plants > Roots > Unclassified | place... | reverse complement strand
GTCGCTCGACGCGTCGCTGTCGCCGCCAGAGTAGGTAAATCGATCAGAATCAAGCTCAGAAATAGCAGAGGAGGATGTATCATCGTCCTCAATTACGTTGGTAGATGAGGGAGGCATGGCGTTGATCAAGGGTAGAGTGTACGGGGGTTGAGCTCTGCAAAAATTGTTAAAATTGACGATGTTGTGCGCGATGACCTGCAAGATCTAATTTAATGTTTGGTAATTTTTACTTTCTATTGGTTTACCTAATAAATTTTAAATGCGCACGTATTGCAAGGAGGCCCGAGAGTCATTTACTAATACATCTTACCTTATTTTTACCACCTCAACTCTAAAAATCTTCAATATTCAATATCTTTCAGTATTGAATATATCATATTGATATTGACATTGACATTCAATATTCAATATTGAAAATTCAGTAATCAATATTCGATATTGATAAGAGCACTGTATACGTGGGGAGCTATGCAAGGGGCCATACAAAAGGGGACCCTATAAAAGGTCCTACAGGGGCAGCAGTAGGGGCAGCGGGGTAAACTAGGGCAGTAATTGCGGCGGTAACTGCGGCGGCAACTGCGACAGTAACTACGGCAGTAACTACGGCAGTGTAAGGAGACTTTGCAGGCAGGGGCTGTGAAGCGTGATTGTAGGAACAAGATAGATTGTGGAGGAGACGAATCCCTGAGGAGGTAAGGCCTCTGGGATAGAGGAGACTATATACTATGGGCACATACCTTCAATACGTGACCAACGACCATCCAAGGGGTGTCCGAGGGCATATCCCTTATAATATCCCTTGCACATATAGATACGTCCTATAGAATGTGCACCGTGCGCACCAATCAATAAGCTGCACGCGCAGGCGGTAAGTCGTTTTGCCAGGTAACCAAAGATTTCGAATGAAGCCATGAATATTGTATTTCTGGTGGAGATTATATATAGAGCCTCGATCAAGGGTGTTAAGTTGATTAACGTGTTCCTGGCAACAAGGGCTGTCCTTGTACGGTGGTATTCGACGGTCCTTGTTGTCGATATGGGGTGGAAGATTTGGCTGCCCATACTCGTTCAATGTAACAATGTTCTTGTTGTCGTGCACGGGCCACAAAATATAGTACCTTATCTGTGCAAGCGATAGGTAATTTTTAAAGCTATAAAGGCAAAATTTTAGCCTTATTTATAGGGAAATAATATATAAAATAACATTATATTGACAATTTATACAAGATCTAGCGCGTTAAAGTTAATAAAGTAGGTGGTTTGGTGTTGGCGCACGGACTACATTCTACCGAGGACCTTGTCAGAGGAAGCGTTAGGCTTAACACCTCAATTCTCATCGGCGTGCTTCTACGGCCACTCGGTTTGTACAGCAAGAGAGCTTTCGCTGTTTCTGGATGGAACAGCTCTAACATGACTGGGGAAAGTGAATTCTATTGACGGACCAGGTGCTGAAGACTGGATACTCATACTGGTTTTGTCGGTGGTAGAGAAGAGTAATCATTGAGTTGTTGCTTTAGGTTAGCGGAATATGCTCAGTACAATTTTAGCTGCCCTTGCGTGCCTCGTTAGTAGGCAGGTGCGGAGTTATGAGAGTGTCTTAAAGGCGTCGAGATCCTCCAAAGATCCATAACAAAAGATCCACAACCTCGTCGACTGTCTTGGAGCGACACGGCTTTCTCGTACTCGTACATCTTTGCTAACACGGTCATTTCCGAATGGGTCAAATTACGAAATATATTTACATGTTCGTTCTCGTCTTAGGAAGCGTTCCGGAAGATTATTTCAACGGAGATGCCCTTGCCGGACACCACAAGCGGACAGATCGGTCATTGCAGGTAGTTATATTTTCAGAGCGAGCCTCGAGGCGCTAGCGCTACTGGTACTTTTGGAGCAGCGCCCTTTACAAGTTCAAACTCGTTTAGCCTCTATAACCAATGGATTTGACAAGTTAAAAAACCCCACACGACGGAGCACGGCGTATCTCCCGCAATGCGAGTGCAGAGAAGAATATCTCTCAATGCTGCCGTGAGATTCCGCCGAGATGTCATTCCGACTCATCCTTTGGCTGAATGGCCGTATGGCTGTGTGGCCGTGTGGCCCGTAGGGAGACTTCAGCAAAACTCGTGCATCAACCCGCGGGCGATGAGAGATATATCCACATGAGGCAGGCTGTAGGGAAAACTTGCACGCAATGGGGAAGCTTCGTCAGCAGCGGATGAAACACAGCGAGCTGCCATTGTCGCAAAGTGGAAGGTCGGTACAGAAATAACTCCAACTGAGCAGTGGCAATAGCATGCGAGGGATGCCATGGCCGGTTATCCAGATGGTGCAGGGGACGGGACGGCAGAAGATGGTGGCGGACCTCTCGGAAGTTTTGGTGGGTGAAATGAAAAGGCCTTGCCGGGGGCCGTCGTTGGAGAGGCTGACTTTTGGCGGGGCAGGGTGGGGGGCGGGAGAGCGGGTTGCTAGTAGCTCTTGGCTATGCGCCATCAGCCGGGATACGCTGTCCAGGGGCTGAACGCCAACTACCTCTGCACGTTTTCTCGTCCCAACCCTTCATTGGCTGCTTTTTCGCTTGGTCTTGTTGCCAGAAGGCTTGCTTGATCTTCGGCATTCGAGATACTCCTCTGATGCCACGCAAATGAGGCGCTGTCAAGCTTCCTAAGACATTCAGGTATGTGAAGCTTGGTCTCCTTGTCAGATGCAACCACTTGGCATGCATCAATCCATCACCAGAGAAATCTCTGTCCCTTTGGTGCCGGAGTTGCTGTTGTACGCGGTATGGTTTGTGCGCCTTGACTTTTATATGGCTTTATCCATATATACTGTCCTCGACGGCCCTGTATACCCACCAAGTTGAACCATCTTCTCCCCTCTGCTAGCTAGTAGGCCGTATCATCCGCGGCTTCATTTTAACTTTTATTCTTTTGAGCGTCTCGTGCTCCTCTTTGCACTCCTCTAGGCCCTAGCTCAATGCAATCGCTTTGCGGCTACACCAAGCTACACTGACCCCTCCAACTCCGCACCTGTTCCTTTTTTTGCCAATATCGAAAGGGCTTCAAGGTGCCTCATACACGCTCGTTCACGGCTTCTGTAGCGTGTGCCACTTCTATTAGTGGATGTAGCCCTTGCCCTGTTTTACCTACCCGTGCCACCCTCGCCGATATCGATTGATCAGATCGTCCAACACGTCCCGGCCAATTGGCATCATCCGTCGTCAGCCACGTTCAACCCGGCGCCCTGAATCCAAACCCCGGGGTGCATTCTGTCTTGCGGAACTGGCGGATCCAGCGTAAGGCTTTTCCTCGCGGGGTCCTCATCCCCGTCCAAGTACCCCTTCTAACCACTCACAGGCTGAAGAACTGCAACGTGTTTACCAAAACACGGTCGGCTGCTATTAGGTGAAAGGCTGATTTGCTTTAAGTACCGCTCGCTATCTGTGTTGGAGTGCTTACCCACACTGCTGCATAGGGTTCGATGCTTGGTACACGCTAGGCGAGTAAGCTTCGATACATAAAGCTTCAGGCCCAACCAAGCTCAACCCCAGATCGTCCGCGCCAGATTTCTCTCGCCTTGACATCACAAAACCCTATTCCATCACCCGCTGCCATGTCGCTCCGGGATTACGGGGTCGCTGCGCCTCATGGCCCTAATATGGGCGGTGAACATATAGCTACCCAGGATGTGCATGGCATGAACCCTAACGAGGCTGGTGTATTCAACACTATCCTCCATCCCGACGATACCTATGATGAGAATGGCGTATACTGGGCCGACATGCCCCTCGGCCAGCGCTTGAAGTTCGTCAACAAGGTCGACTCTGCTGAGGCGAAGAAGGAAACCACCACAATATTGCAAATGATAAAAGCCGATCCCCTCAGCCCGGTTGGTTATTACGCGAAGAACATGGTAATTCCTGGAGCTGGCCTTCTACTCGAAGGGTTTGTTGGACCGCTCGCATCCAAATTATCCAGTTAGCTAAATATGGTAACAGCTATGTTCTGTTCTCGATCGGCAATGTTAGGCCTTTACTGCAAGCGGCTTTCCCCGCCTGCTGGAAGAAGTTCACCATCTGCAATGAGACTTGGACCCAAGCTATCGATTATCTCGAGATTTGTGGAATTATTTGTGGTAAGACAAACCCCTCCCCCCCGGGGGGGGAAAACCCTCCTACCAATAGCAAAACGGCCCTTTAACCATTCTCAGGACAAATACTAGTGGGAATCCTTGGAGACTGGATGGGACGTCGATGGGGTTTAATCCAGGATGCTGTGATCATGTTCCTTGGTCTCCTTATGCTTACTGCGGCTTGGGGTATTGATCAGAATGGTTGGGTCATTTGCTACGTCTGGTCCCTCTTCTTCTACGGCGTTGGCGTGGGGGGAGAATACCCCATGACGGCAACATCAGGTATGGAGAACGCAGTTGGCTCTGGGAAAATATCGACCAGGGAAGATCGTCTCCACCGTGGACGCAAAGTCACCAGCGCGTTCTTAATGCAAGGCTGGGGCCAATTCGCCAATCAAGTGCTCCTGATCCTTCTTCTACTCATATTCCACCATGGTAGCGGTAATCCGCCATATTCGAAGGTGAGTGCCCGTATACTTTGGTTTTACACTTGTTCACTAACAGTTTCCCCAGGTCGCGGCCCAATGGACTTACCGCGTGAGCTTCGCTATTCCAGCTGTGGGCACATTGTGGCTTGTGTATTTCCGTTACTACAAGATGCGATCCGCAAGTAAGCAGCTACTTCTTGCCAAGCAGAAGCACAAGGTCACCGGCTACGACACTCAATCCCTTCGTCTTACATTCACATACTTTGGTCCTCGAATGCTTGCTACAGCGGGATCATGGTATGCCAATGACGTCTTCTTCTACGGAAACAAACTCTTCCAGAACCAATTCATTGCCGTCCTTACTCCCAACGAGAATTCCGTTATGGTGGGTTGGTTGTACAACCTCATCAACGTCGGTGTGAGCTTGATCGGCTACTATCTAGCGTCGTTCCTCATTGATAATAAGCTTTGTAAGTCGTCACATGCAAAAAGGGTTTTTGCGAAATACTGACCTGAGGCAATAGACGGGAGAAAATGGATGATGATTGTTGGTTTCTTGTGCGACTTCATTCTTTTTATCGTTCCGGCATTCAAGTATAAGTACTTCACCGAACCGGCGCACATTCACGGATTCCAGGCCATGTATTTCTTATCTTCATTCTTCAATCAATTCGGACCCAATTCAGTTACCTTCCTTGTCGCCGCGGAAGTGTACCCAACTCCAATCCGCGCCACTGCTCACGGGTTTTCCGCGGCGGTAGGAAAACTTGGTGCTCTGACAGCTGCCATTCTTTACAACTATATTACAACGCAACAAAAGTTCTACGTGGTTCCCTGGTTCGGTCTCGCAGGCGCTGTGTTGACCTTTCTATTTCTTCCCGATACAACGGGACTGGATCTCAAGGAGCAGGAGCGCCGTTGGTCGTACATCCGAGCGGGCCGCGAAGAGGACTATCACGGGATTGCCATCCATCCGAAGCATCTGTCTTTCTGGGAGCGACTCCGCGGCGTGGGCAAACACTACGACCCGGATTTGGATTACAAACAGAAGATTGAAGAACTCCGAGGTGATTGGGAAGCACTCCAAGCCCGCAAAGCCAGCGAGAAGGCTGAAGGCTATGATGACGACGACGACGACTTCTCACAGGAGGTGCACGGTTACTTCCATCGTACCAAGGGGAACACGCCGAGTCGTACTCCCATGATGCAAGGGAAAGAGAAGGACTCACCAGAAAGCTTTCCAATTGACAATGAGAAGGTGGTGGTCTAGGGGGTGATGAGTGAAGAGACTGAATCATAAGTATTTTGGGGTTAGGGTTTTCATCGGGAGAGGGGGAGTGGGGCACAGTAATGGAACAGCGATTCGTTGGAAGAGAAGCGTTCTGTGGCGTTTCCTGTATAGCGAGGCCAGTCGGATACCCACACTTGTACTACTACATAGTTTCACACGAATACCAGATGTTCATTTTTCTTGTCTCTTTCGGGGTCATTGCATGTGCGTGGCGTAGGGAATGAACATTGACTTCGACGAGTCCGCGCGTCGGGCTGACGTAAGAGAGATCGGCAGCAGCAATAAAGTTTTTGACATGGAGCCTGAGGCGATCGGTCGCAGCAAGAGCAGATAGACAACGGCAGGCATGGGCCAATGACAGTGGGCTAAGTTTGGCAAAGTATTTGTTTGATGGCGGCTCATAAATGGCGAGGTGCAGCAGAGTTGAGAGGGCTGGCATGGCTGGCATGACTGGCACGACTGGGCGACTGGCGAGAGGCGGCGAGAAGAGGCGGCGAGAAGCGGCGCGTCGTTAGCATTCATGGGTGGCGGGCTTGTGCAGCCACAAAAACTTGAAACCAAGGAACCTGCATACCTGCAAATTCACTCAGCTTAAATATCCCCTCCCCCTCGGCCCACCGTGTTCCTTTCCTTTTCCCCGCTGCCTTTCCATTCGCTCACAACGACGCAAGTCTGGTATCACATTCGTTATATTCTTGTCAATACCCTCTTCGACTCTGACACGAACACCTGGATTCTACCGATATAAAGCCAATTCCGTTTCCACGAACTGTCTTCGCTGCTACGCAAGCTTCCTCAATTCCTCCCTCCTAAAACAACTCCAACCAGCCAGAATGCGTTCCTCCATCTCCCTCGCTGTCCTCATGGCCGTTGCTGCACCAGCCCTCTCTACCACCACCTTACAACCCGTCTCTCAGATCTCTGACGGCCAAATCCAGGCACCGCCAGCTACAAGTGTTGCTAGCTATACTTCGTCTGCTGTGACGGTCGCACCGACTTCTGCTGTCGCTGCCAGCAGCTACTCAATTTCCATCGTGAGCCCTCCAGTCGTCTCCAGTGTTGCTTCGGTCACCCCTGTTGTGTCCGCACCCGTGGTTGTACCATCCTACCCTACTGGCAACACCTCCGTCGCAGTCACAATCCCAACTTACACCAATACAACCTTGGCGTCTGTGTCGGTCGGCTCTTTGACTGCCACCGGCCCTGCTGGTACCACCACGGGCGCGGGCGCGGGCGCTGGCAGTGGCAGTGGCACATCCGCTGCAGCCTCCGCTACCGGCACTGGCGCTGCAGACGCCGCTTTCGGCAGCCCTCTCGGTGCTCTCAGCTATCTCGCCGTCGCCGCCGCCGGTTTCTTCCTTGCATAGGTGCTGTGCATTTTCTAACTACCTCACATGCACCTTCTTGACTGCATCTGGTAGCGGGAGCAGTTCCTCGAATGATAATTTCTGATGTCTGCGTTTTCAGGAGGATATGGCGATGGAATTTTCTTATTGGGAACTGGTTTCACATACACACCCTCCGACACTTAATACTCATGTTAATCATGTACAACCACTCTACTAGACGAACACGCCAATGAAAATGTGCAAATTCCAATCCAAAATGTCGTAAATTTCGTGCTTTGCTACCAAAATTGTGAAAACCAAGGATGTCGTTGTCAGCTTTCACGTGGTGTGGAAATAAAATCACGGTATGACCATCACAATAGACTCGTCACAGCCATGCAAAATGGCCCCCATGCATGAAAGTCTAAGTTTAATGAGGCATCAAGACAAGCATGGAAGACGGGTTGCCGAGGGGATGTGAGCACCCAGCGTCAAGAGAAAAACAGGCTGTTTCCAAGATTTAATGGTGGCAGATCCTCGATAGTGCGGTTTGTGTAATGATTCCCGTTTGAGTCGCAATCTGCTCCTTTTCCATCATTCAAGATAACTCAACCAAATATAATGACGCTAGCCCCGCCGAATGCCTCATGCACATGCCATCCGCTCTAAATTTATCACAGTGAGCTGCAATGCCGGACGATGAGCTCGCACTTTCACGCGGTGTCCGGTGTCTAGTAGTGATCCGATTTGTATTGAGAAGCTAAGACGAGCTCGAGCGAACGACGCTACGAGCGTTCATGCAATAGGAGAGGAGAGGGGAAGGCAGTCTCTCGTCCGCCAATCGAATCGAATCAGACGCGTACACATGTCTATACGAACACGACTCGACCTCGATCCTATACCTCGACCTTCAATGCTGAGAATACCACCGTCGGCAACTTAAGATTCTTTATACACGGCCGATTGCAAGTGCTATTCACGACAAAGAGAAGCCGTGTCTGGCGTTTAACACCACCGCTTCAGCGGCGTTGAGCTGCTTCTGAGGTACCACGCTCGGTCATGTTTTCCATGAGCATTTGAAAGACTCTAGCTCTAGCTGAGTGACTGGCAAAACGGGTATCGTGATTGAGTCGCGTGGTGTCTGCGGCGTTTCCAATAAACCTAGAATTTTAAGATGAGCAGTAGACTTCTCCTGGTGCACGAACGGTCCGAATATTACTGCTATCTATTCTACCGATGCCTTCCTGGAAATTCTATACTCAGAGAACCAAAGGTAACAATAGAGATCGGAAAGGTACCTTTGTTTAAATTACAAAGAGGTTATTGAGTAGAGTAGTCTAACTGTTATCTATTTTGATGCCTCCCCAGCACGACTTTTGAGTTTCGTCCATCCGTTAACGCCCCTAGCCTTGGCCTGCTGCTGCGCGTCCTCTGAACCTATGGTTGGTGCAGCAGTCGTCGTTGCGCTTAATATACTCCTGCCGTCATCTGTAATTTCTGTCTCTATGCGCTTTTGCCCAACCAGCACCGGTTCCTCTGCCATCCCATCCTCCATTCCATGCCACTCCTTCTGATCGAGCATCTCCCACTCTTGGCCCTGCTGATCTGCGAGAAGAAGGGCTTTAAGATTGTCTATGATTTTGGTTGGAGTAAGCTTCCATGTGCGTAGGTAAGCAGTTTCTCCTGCAGCACCCAGAAAAGAGTGCGCGGTTCCATGTGAAAACTGTCCAAAAACAACAGCGGGTCGCGCTGTCGGTAATGCTTGGGTTGATTCTTTGGTCGGAGTACTTTTCCCTGCAGCTACAGCATCCTTAATGAGGGGGCTATCCCACTTGGTCGATGCTCGGCTTTCCTGTTGGATAAGCAGTCTCCAGAGGTTCTTTCCAATTGGGCACACGTCTTCCCAGTGGTTAAACTCATCAGGCATGCCTTGGGTTCGACACAACCACGCCACATTATAAGCTAGAAAAGCCACGCCTTCGAGGAACAACGAATAAGCCGGAGGGTCTTGAGTGGCTAAATCAATAAGCGATCGATCAAGATACAACGTCCTCGGCCGTGGAAGAGGCCTTTGGTTTTCGAGGGTCCGTGAAGCATCCGGGCTGTTGCCGGACGACTGTGTCGGTGTCGACCCTGGAAATGGCACATCTCGGGATTGGTAAGAAGACGACGGCGAAAATATGGTGGGCAGAGGGTAGTCTTTGTGCGGAAGTGTAATCTCGGCTGGGAGACGGACTGCTAGATAGTGAGAAATCCGAACCAAAAGCTGGGCTATGGTGGTCAAAGAAGCAGAGAGCTGTTCGAAAGGAGCATCTAAATGCAGCATCAGCAAAAGAGATAAAGAGATGGCTCCAATATCAAGGTCATACTGTTTAAATCTCGCAGGTCGTATATACGAATTTTCTGACCTGGGCCGATATTGTAGACGTCCTTGGTTCCACCGTCCCTTGTCTTCCTCCGTGTCTGCTTCAGTCCAGCTAGCTTAGCCGCTGCTCTGCACAGATACATACGTGCCTCTATAGTTTCTTGGTGTTTTCGGTCCCATTTATATTCTATCTTCTTGATACCCTGCTTAACCTTGTCCAACTCATTTGAACGTCGAGCGTCCACGCCATGTGTGGCGGAGGCAAGGTCGGAACGACGCTGAGCCAGAGCAGCTTTCCTAGCCGCGATATCCTTCCTACTTTCTTCAAGTTGCTTCCGGAGTAGATCAGACTGCTCAGTAATGAGTGTTATGCGCTCCTCGGACTCGGCAGTTTCGGCTTTTATCCGCTGTAGCTCTATTGTCTTTGTACTTTCATGTCGGTCTATGAGGGCGCCTCCAGTAGATCCTCCAAGGGAGATGTGTTGCCCTGCCGTATCATCCCCTTCAATGACAGCTTTAACGTGTTTATTCAACGCCTCTTGGTCGATCAACGTGACAGCCTGCTCGTAACGGAGAGGGTAGATGGCGTTGCGGGCGCATGTCGCGCAATGTAGGGGTAATTTTGGGCCAAAGGCCTCTCCACAGATATCGCAGTCCATAGCCTAAGTGATATCGTCCGCTCCCAGTGGTCCAAACAGTGGTGTAAGGTGTTGGCGGAAAAGAGGTAGTACCATGATGAGCGGCGTCAACCTTCAAAAGGGAACTAAGACTCCATCATAGTGAATCTAAGCGTCCAAACGGATCAAAAACTGTTGCGAGTGAAGGCAAAATCACAAAGAAAGTAGCAACATTGCGAATGATACAGCAAAGTACCAAATAACTTGGAGTAGGTGTGCCACAAACGGCGGCCTGGCGTTGCGGTTACGAGTCAGGCTGGCACGCGGGACGTGACGCAGCTTGGACCTGCATGGACGACTCACAAGGTTAGCGTTGAAGGCATGGCTCTGCTTCCATATTGCTAGCAACATCAACATCAAATCATGCTGCCACAACATACGGAACTACCGCTGAATGAATTCAAAACACCACATTGATCACTAGAACTCACCCTAAAGTACTAACCCTCGCCATACAGAAGCCCAATGAGCTTATCCTCTTCATCTCTATCCAGCCCACGCCCCCCATCATCCCCGCCCGAGACCCATGACGAGACCCTTAGCCAACCAGCAAGGCGCAAAAGGTCTCACGACGACATGAGCAATAATCCTGGCACCAGGTCTGGGCCTCGTCCATACTCGTCTGGCTCACTAAAAGATGATGGCTCGCAAACACCTACGCCTGGCAGTCCCACCCAGGCCTTGACCCCTCGGACATCTACAACCACGCAGCGCATCATCCCACCACGGGAGAACGGCGAGTCTAAGGACAGCCATGAAGGAACCGAGGGGGCAGAATATACTGAGCAGTTAGACCCTGCGGCTGAAATTGAACACTTCGATTGGGCGAAGCTTGAGGAACGCTATCACCGTGCCATCGGCGAGAGGAACAAAGAGGAGCAGGAGATATTACAGGAGTGGGAAAATCTCATGAATGTACTTTGTTCCCATACTAATTCAGAGGCTCGTACGACTATTAACAAATTACTTTCCTAGTTCTTCACAATATGGGCGCAAACAAGCCAAACCCATGAAGTTGAGCGGTCTTTCAAGCGGTATAGACTTCCCAATTTGACTCCAACCCAAGACGTGAGAACTAAAATGTTTGTCATAGTTTACGAACTCGTACAGCACACGTCCGAAATTCAGAGAATAACCTCGAGGCGACGAAAGCGCACTGTATGTATCACGTCCTTTCCTTACGCTGCAACCGTTACACTTGGCGCCGATAATAAATTTCTATCCACTGCTAACCCCGCCTCAGACACAAAAGTAGTCAGTGCCTTCGAAAGTGCGCTGGCCCTCCTCAACCAACACTGAAGACGATGATCAAACTCATCACCTAGGTGCTCTATCCCCGTTAAAACTACCTTCCTGTTCTTCCTTCCAAGTTTTACCCAGTGCTCGGTCCGCCCAAGCTCAACCGGCTACTCTCGTACAAAGCATGCACCCAACACTCACCCATCATGCCTTTTCAGTCAAAAGCCCCCTTCGAAATCAACAACTTCCCACCAAGTGTATTCGTGCTGTACGCAGGCCAGCACGAGAGCTTTCACCGCCAACGGATCTCCATGTCATGAAATGCACAATCTTGTAGTTTCCAATATTCAAGTATCGTGGGTTGGCTTTATTAACAACCTACGTAGGCTAAGATTCCAAAATATTTCAAACAATACGCGTCTTATTTAATAGCTGACGTTTGACAACGTAATAAATGTAGAAGTGATATTCTTCGATATCTCTATTAGAAGTTGTAACCATGAGACTAAACTACTGAAGTAATTATCACAGCCACGATATCCATAAAAAGGAAACCGAGTTGCTTTAGTTGCTGTATTGATCTAATACCTTGCTATATATGATCTTCAATTCTCTATTCCTCGAATCAATTCTATTATGCTAATTCAACTAGGCGAGCCAGCGAACGGCTCCAGCCAGTCTATTCAAGTCCAGCAAGCAAAATGAAACCTATGCTATCTAACTTCTGCGGCACTCGGCACACCGAAGGTTTTAGGTGCACTAAATTGAGTGATGAGACGGTGGTGAGAGAAATACTTAAATGCAAAAGCAGGCTTATAGAACTCCGTTCCATGGGAGGCCTCGCGCAAAACAATGAGGCGCGTATGCTAAACAAATCCGAGTGGTAGAGTATGCGAGCAAGATACCTACAGACGCAGTGTTGAACCGAAATCGTCACGAGAGAGGCTGAAGGGTTAAAATGAGAGAATGAGCCTAGAGAAGCGGGTTGGAGCGGTACTCCGGCACAACGCCATTGACCTGCAACTTCTCAACCTGGTTCTCAACCTGGTTCTCAACTTGGTTCTCAACTTGGTTCTCAACCTCTAACTCGTTCTTGACAGTAGGTTCTTGCTCTGACAACCACTTCTCTGCTTCAAGCGCGGCGACGCAACCGGAGCCTGTTATGCCGTGTGCGTTAGTTTTTGACCGGACTTTATTAGACTCTGTTTTCGCAGACCGTAATCTAAACAGGGATGCGCGTTTACTTACCTGCACTAGTAACGGCTTGTCTATATCGCTTATCCTGCACATCTCCAGCCGCGAACACACCCTCGACGCTCGTCAGACCCCTGCCAGGTGTCGTGATAAGGTAGCCATCCTCATCCATATCCAATTGGTCTTTGAAGAGCACTGTGGCTGGGTCGTGGCCCACGGCATAGAATAATCCCTTGGCCTCAATTGTATCCTCTTCACCCGTCACATTGTTTTTTATGACGAGGTGAGTCATGAGCCCGTTCTTCTTCTCTTCACCCTTTATCTGCTTTGCATTGGTGTTATACTTGATCTCGATTTTCGGGTGCGTAGTTAAACGCCTTGCATTCGCCCTGCTCGCCCGCAGCCGATCTCTTCGCACCAAAACTGTCACTTTCTTCGCCTTCTTAGTCAAATATAGTGCTTCCTCAACTGCAGAATCACCACCGCCAATCACCACCAGCGGTTGATCCCGGAACATTGGTAAAGAGCCGTCGCAAACCGCACATGCGGAAACACCGTTACCCCAATATTTGTCCTCTCCAGGCAGGTCTAGCCGTCGCGCTTTTGCGCCCGTAGCAATGATGAAGGAATCTGCGGTATGTGTCTCTTCTTCAATCTCATCATCATCACCCACGGGGTGAAGCCAATACTTGAATGGACGGGATTTCAGGTCGACTTTAGCAACGGTTTGTGATATAATTTCGGTACCACAGGCTTCAGACTGTGCGCGCATTTGGTCCTAAAGATAATGCAAATATTTAGCAAGGAATTCAAGGGAAACTCCCAGATATTGAGTTTCACGAACTAACCATCAGTGTTTGACCTTGGATTTTGCTGAAGCCAGGAAAATTCTCAACTTCATCGGTGGTGGTTAATTGGCCGCCCGCTGCAATTCCTAACGCGAGAAACCCTTCATACATGACGGCTAAAGACACGTTAGCTATGGGTTCATCATTCTTAGGGTTTTACATAACGCGTACGTTTGAGATCGGCTCGGGCAGCATATATCGCTGCGGTGTGTCCGGCTGGGCCTGAGCTATAGTTCACGTAGAATCAGTATGTGTTGTAACACGCGCTCCAGACACAAGGAATGCGTATGGCCGAAGCATGGCGGAGGAGACGCGTCAAACTCACCCGATGACTGCAATAAATGTTAGCTTCCCGCCTTCTGGGTCTGTGATAAGGGCACAATGACTTACTGACTACTTTTGAATGCATCTTCCGCACAGCTCTGGCGACTGTGGAAAGCGGTCTCGATACAGAAGGAAGCGCCGCGGCGGCCGAGTTTCTCTGCTGAAATGAGGCGGCGGCAGCTATTGGGATTGCAAAAGAGCAAAAGGAGGAGGAACTTGCTCTACGGAGGGTTGAGGTAAACAGTTTGGCGGTTGAGTTGGTTGTGCGTGGGCTGAAGACAGTTGGTAATTATTTGAATTAAAAACGAGCGGCGTTCGTTCGAGGTAGCACGGTTTTATAAGACCAATGACGGAATGCTCTCGAAGCCAGAAGCAGCGTGACAATTCGCAAAAGGCTGACGGAACTGCCGAATGGAATGGCAAGGCTTGCAGTATCTAGGGAGATGTTGTGGATTTGCACAGTATTGTAGGGGTGTTAAGGGTGATTTCAAAAGCAGAGAGCTGGACAGGTGCTGGTTGACTTTTTTGCGCCATCGGCTGGTTCCCCGGTTCGCACCGATGACAGATTTGCGAGCAAGCCCGCTCCGTCGTTGCTTACGAGCGCTGCCCGACCTAGACCTGCTGCACAGACGATTTCATACTCCACTCACCCCTTGAAGCTAGCTTGATGAGCACCCCGGCCGCCTGCTGTGCCTCGGGAGTCGGGTATGGACAGCACCAGAAAAAAACCGAAGCCGCGGGCCAATCGACGAGCCCTCTGCCCGCCAAACCGTTTTTGTTTATCTAACGCCACCACCGTATCCCGAAACAAGTCCGCCATCAAATCTTATTCATCAGCACCAGCTCGTTTTCTCAAATTCCCTACTCCATAAAGAAGATCTCGCATCACCTCCTCACCCCTTCCAGCACTCGCATCTCCCACTATGACACGGCCCGGCTCTCCAGCCTCGCCACCTGCAGCCCTACCCATCGGTGCTTCGTAGCTAAACCACTCTAGGTCTTTGTCGATGCCAGAGTATGGTTCCCAAGTTTCGCTAGAATTGATTTTGAACATCTGTAAGCGCGGTGACCGACCCTAGTGACGGTCAGTTGTTGCAAAGTGAAATCATCACAGCTTTCTACATACACCTTGACGCAATGACGATGTCGAACCTGGCTCATGAACATTGTCAACTGAAACTACAGCAATGCTTCCATCCAAAAGTAAATCCAGTATAACAAAATCCAGAGGGTTTCCCGCCAATGGTAAAACATGGCACAAATCTGGAATGGTCTGTTCTATCATAATCATGAAGTGGAACAGGGCCGGCACACCTTCACACGCTACCAAAACACTCTCCTGTAGCAGTGGGTTGATGTTAGTTGCTGAGGAATGTTCACATTCGTCGTGGCCTAGAAGAGGACCCACCTTTGATTCTTCATTTGGAATGGCCCACAGGCCAGAAATAGCAATATTGGATTCCTCTTGGCCCTTAAGCGTCACTGTGTCCTGCGGGTGTTCCTTGAAAAAGTCTAGTATACGGTCTTTGACATTAATCTTCTTCAACAACCGACAGTTCAGCCAATCCCAGACAAATAAGTGATTATCACCGCCCCCAGACACAAGAAGGTCAGGCTTTATAAGACAGAGCTTGCTGACAAACTCTTGATGACCTTGGCAAAATCCTTCGATGATGTGAGATTGTGGTGGACCTCGCGAGATGCGAATGTGTTCGTCTCGATCTGCAGTCAATATGTAATTCCGAGGCTGTCTGCCCGCTTCCCGCGGATCGACCGTGGCATATGCGATATCTGTGAGCATTGACACGTGCCCTAGGAGAAGCTCATGCTTAAACTTCAGAGGTTCTTTGGCCTTCGGCTGCTGGGTTGCCTGCTTGAGCTGCGCCTCGAGAGCTTTTCTATTTCTTCCGGAATGAACCGTAAGGGGCGTAGCTGCAGGGATGAGCGTCTTCGGAGTAGTCTCTACTTCCTCTGTAACGGGTTGAGGGACAGCTTTAGCCTCTTCAGGAGACGGCAGAAGAGGCAGCGCATAGACATCCCCAAATTTGTCTGCACAAAGGATAGTAGAATTATCTGTGGTCAAGGTGATCGCACAGGGGCGCTTTGGCATGGACCTTAGAACCAGTCAGGGATGAACGTAAATTGAAAAGTGAAGATCACGTTTCTAACCTCTGAGTTAATGCCTGCAAATGCCCATCAACAGTGATATAAGAGACGCGCACGCATTTGTCTTCTGCAGTCACAGTAACCAAATGCCGACTATCGCTCGAAACAAGCATTTGAGTAACATTCGGGCGCTCTACAGTTAGATTTGCTAGCTTTAGTTTCTTCCCAGGCGGTTCCTTTAGATCGTCTTCCTAAGCACACTCAGTCCGCGTCCGATTTACGACTTGATATCTTTACTACCCTAATCAGGCCAAAAGCATTTCAAGAAATCAAAACACTCCCTCCGAACTTACTTCAGACTTTTCTTGCATCGACCAAATGGCAGTTGTGCCGGTCGATACATATGAGGCGATGTTTGGACCACATGCGCCCAGTATCATCCACTTTTCTTGATTTTTTGGATCCGGTTTGCATACTTGAATGCATTGATATGGATGTGCCATGTCGACGCTTGAAAAATTATGTACGAAAAGGGCGAAGAAGAGGTCGTTGAATGCATAAAATGCATCCATCAAATTTCCTCAAAAGAGCACTAGCGCCTCGCTACGCACAGGCTCACACAACTTCGAAGAAATTTAGATTTGCTCAACCTCCAACATCAGCTTCTACACTTCATCCTGATTCCCTTTCCGCTTTAAGTCCTTAAATATCCTATATTCTCATCTATCGAAGATATGGGGGGCAAAACTAATACCAAGGCCGCTTACTTCGACAAGCTCAAGGCCCTCCTTGAAGGTACGGTACCAGACAGACATCCTTGAAAATAAATTTCTAACATGGCATCGTAGAGTACAAGAGCATCTTCATTGTCACCGTCGACAATGTGTCTTCACAACAGATGCACGAGATTCGACAGGCCCTCCGAGGCGAGGGTGTGGTTTTGGTGAGCCCAGCATTTTTCCTTATCGTGTGAGATTACGTTCATGGAGCTAACAATGAATTAGATGGGCAAGAACACCATGGTTCGCCGCGCCATCAAAGGCTTCATCTCCGACTTCCCTGAGTATGAGCGTCTTCTTCCCCACGTTAAAGGCAATGTTGGCTTCGTCTTCGTACGTATAATGTCTCTTGGTAGTTTCGCGGTTCTAACCGCGTATCTCAGACCAATGGTGAACTCAAGGAGATCCGCGACAAAATTCTGAGCAACAGAGTTGCTGCTCCAGCCAGAGCCGGCGCCGTCGCCCCCGACGATGTGTACGTCCCTTCTGGAAACACTGGCATGGAACCCGGCAAGACGTCTTTCTTCCAGGCTCTTGGTGTCCCTACTAAGATTGCTCGTGGTACCATTGAAATTACCACTGACCTGAAACTCGTCGAGGCTGGAAGTAAAGTCGGTGCTTCCGAAGCTACGCTGCTCAACATGTTGAACATCAGGTATGGATTGATGTAGACAAATTAGAGGTATATTCGTAATAGCTGACTATTTTATAGTCCCTTCACCTATGGCATGGGTGTTTCTCAAATTTACGATAACGGCCAGACATTCCATGCGGACGTTTTGGACATTGAGGAATCGCAGCTCCTCAAGGCATTCTCATCTTGCGTCGCCACAATCGCCACAGTCTCCCTTGCTATTAACTACCCGACTCTTCCATCTGTTATGCATTCGATCGTCAATTCATACAAGAAGGTCCTTGCCGTTGCCGTTGAGACTGACTACGACTGGGAAGAAATCGCGGAGCTTAAGGACCGCATCCAGAACCCCGATAAATATGCTTCCGCTGGGCCCGCTCCTGCTGCAGCAACTGGCGGTGATGAGCCCAAAGCCAGCGAGCCAACCAAGGCTGAGTCTGAGAAGGAAGAATCCGAAGATGAGGATATGGGCTTCGGTCTGTTCGACTAGTGTACTGGACCCAATCTTCTTACGGCGTTATTACCTAGGTATTTTAACGGTTGCATGATCCGATGGTAAAGATAATGCACACGGCAGTGCCCGCAGGCAGAGCCTGGTCGGCAGAGAATATAGAGCCTTGGAAACTCTATGAAGTATGCATGCTTGTCTAGTAGTGATGCTTATCTTTCATGAATTAATGATTGGCAAATGTCTATTCCAAAACACCAAGGTATGTTCAGACTCCTCTTTCGTAGCAACCCGCGGATGATTATACATTTTTAACACTGAGAACCTCAATGAGGATCAAAACGCAACAACACTCTAATTTTTTCATGACGCAACTATCTACATGATTTCTTATTGTAATTTCGGTCTTCGATTATTACAGAAGCTAACGATGCTTCTTAGGTATCCAAATATCTGCAAAATCTCTTCAAACAAACTTTACCCAATACCCAATACCCAAATCATGTTCTTGGCCGAGATTCGCCTATCAACCAGCGTTACTAAGGGCATTCGCGTTCTCCCGGACCTGTTAAACCAAAAATTTCCCCTCATGCTTGCATTAAGATTCATTGCCCATTGTCCCTACTCTGCCCAAATCCAATCTCACCCAAAAAATTGACCACCACTTCTGTCCCCCAAGACTCTTGCATACACGTTCACTCTGCAGATTGCCCTCATACACATCCGCATGCGCCCAGCCATTCCCATGGTCAGCACGTACATTGCCCGGCACGTGTTCGCAGAACAGCTTCGCAGCAACCGCCTTCGCAAGCCCACGGTTGCGGAATGCTGGCTCGACATGCAAGGATGTCAAGCTTCCATCAGAACCGAGAAAGGCCCATGCGATAGGAGCGTCAGTGTCCTCTTCGAATACACCAACGCTTTTGAGAGATGAAAGTGCCCGATCGCTCCGCGGAATAGCCGTTCGCGCTTGCACGATTTTCAAATCTTGAGCCCGCACTTCTCCCCAACGTAGCCCTTCGGGCAGACTTACAGGAGCATTCAGGTCTGAAAGTCGGAAAATGAATTTCTGACATGGTGCTTCAAGACCAGGGAACTCGGTGCGGACGAGATTGAGTGCAGTCAGGATGGATGTTAGAGAGGAGTGTAGTGTACCGAGTGTTAGCACTGTAGGTATTAAAAGATGCGCGAGGTAAGAGGCTGAGTTGATAGGTCGACATCGGACGTCGAGCTCTCCTAGCGCTGTCGCATTGGCTGTGGCCATTTTGAGATATTTCTCGTTTTCTGGACGGAGAGGGACGTCGGGGAGGGCAGATATATATTTGAGAAGAGAGATGAAGGCAGAAGTGCAGGTTGGACAGGAGAGTGTTGCGTTAGAGCTAGAATGTGGGGTAGATATCTTTGTTCGAATTGGAATAGTCTTTGGAGTAGATGAAGCCTCTTCAACCTGTGAAGGGTTTGCCCCCGGCTCCTTTGTGATTAAGGCTGCGACAGACGCAGGCCGGCGATCTTGGGGTTGGTGGTCTGGCATCTCTCCGTGCACAAACGCCCACATTTCGGTCTGTGGCCGCAGGGAGCGGTCGATGAAAGCAGCGGCAAAGCAATTTGGAATATTGCCTGCATCTTGAGGACCGCTCTGGATATCATCAGTATCTTCTCCTGGCGGGAAGGTAGCTAAAACATGTGCATCTGGACCGCGATCATGGAATTGGATGCGGCGGTATAGAGGAAGGCTGTATGGGAGGCAAGATTGCAATGCGAAGAGGAGACTTGGAGAAGAAGCGGAGTGTTCGTATACCCTCAACGGTGGTGACATGACTTGGAGGACAAGAGATATCTCATACGGAAAATTATATTCGCTGGCGGGGTGTCGAGGCCTTATTATATATTTATTGCCCACAGGCCCGACCAATGTCAAGAATTTTCTAAAAACACTATTCCACTGTAGTAACGAGCTGCCTATTCAGGATGTGGAACGCTACTGTCCAGAGAACCGCTTGTCCACCTACGATGTTTTCCAGCTTTCATAAATTTTCATATATATACCGACGCTGATTCTATGGTCAGAGACTTCAATTATTTCGATAACCTAAACCGTTCTTTCCCACACGTCGTCCTCAAGTATGCAGTCTCGCAAACGTCTCCTCCTAGTGGGCATAACGCAGTATGGCCATATATGCAAGGTTCAGTAGCAGAGGTTGTCTACATGGTTGGCATGAAGCGGAAGAGCGACTTCGTTAAGATGGCAGCATATGCACCGCTGCTAGCACACCTAGACTTTTCCCCGTACACGGTTAGTCCTATTGCTCGTATTAACAAAAAGGAATATCCATCCAAACGGCCGGTTAATGGTTATAATTAGTATTACTATATACGGATACTCTTAAAGATATATTACTAGTAAAATTGATAGCCCTGTTTTTTTATAATACCTCTTATAATACGGAGGTCGCGGCCAAAAGTAATCGGACTCGCAGGGGTCCGTGTTTAAGCCACATAACAGGGGTTTGGCGATAAGCAGATTGTATAAAAGGATAACGCATCCCTATATGCTCATAAGCATTAAGGAAAAGTTTATTAATTATGGGAGATTATAAGAATGCTTTAGCTAGCAAACTCTCCTAATTTAAATATAATAGAGCCAGCTTGGTTTTGGATAAAGAGGAGTATATAAAGAGGATAGGCTAAAAGTATAGAAAGACTTGCCACAAAAGAATATCTAAAAATGGATAGAGAGAATACCAGAATACATTCAGAAGATAATTAAATTAGAAGGAGGTAATAGGTATAAAGAGGGGCGTAATAAAAGGAAAAGGAACCTGAATAGGGTACGTTAGAGTATAGGTACAACCCTACTGAAAATATATGCCAAGAGAAACCCCTGTCTTGTGGCGTATACCCCTGTAGTGCGATTACTTTTGGCCGCGACCTCCGTATCTCTCGCTTAATATAATATTTATAGCTAAGTTAGCTTAGCTGGAATTAGAAAGCTTTACCTATATAACTATAATCTTTAACTAGCCTAGTAATTGTTAGATAAAACCTAAGTAGATAGTTATATAGCCGTAAGGTATAGGCGACCCGTATAAAGGGCTTAGTCAACAGAATAGGATTCTATTGGTAGCTAGTAACAAGAATTCCAAGACAAGGATTGGAAGAAGGTCGAGGAAAGGACACGTCTATATACATGGTGCCAAGGCTCGGCTCGGCCGAGCCCCTGACTAGGGTCTATAACAGTGCCGTAATAACCCAGAAGCGACCTAGGGGTAACTTGCCTATAAGGCATATACGCTATATATATCTAGGGAAAACCCTTTCTTACCTTATATATAGACTCATCCTTTTCCCTTAAGGATTTATCTATCTATATAATATGCCCTATTATTCTATTAATTAGACTCCTTATCTATATCCTTACCTTATATTTAAATCCTTACTAATCCCTTTAGGAGGATAGCCGGTTTAATTTTTCTATAATACCTCTAAAAAGAAGACCGACGCCTACATCTAATAGTAATATGCTAGCAATATAACCGCAAAACGCCTTAGGCCGCGGAGTATACGGTTACTCGCTGTTTTACTGCCGTTGTTACGGACGCTTTAAGTACGATGTTACGACTACTTAGAGAGGAGTTGGAAGAAGCTAGTTGGTTAATAAGGGCACGGTCTAGGATGGATTCAGTGGAACTATATAACGAGGAATAGTAGCTAAGGTTATATAATATGATCTATATAATCTATGTAATCTGTGTAATCTGTATAGAGTGTATAGAGCATACGTACCTTACGGAGCGAAGGGATCTCTTAGGCGTATGGTTATGTATTTAAAGGACCACAGTCCCTACCCAGATAGTTCTTTCTTTATAGTAAATCTTAGAATACAATTAGAGTTAATCTATTAGGCAGCCACTCCACTAGTTATTATACGTTGTTACCACTGTTTATACCTATATACCTAGCCTATTAATAAGCCTACCGTAGTTCCTGCTATAAGGTTCCGTTACATATTCACTACTAAGGTTATTGTAACAGAACCTTGTAGTAGGAACTACAGTGGGTCCTATTATTGGGCTGGGTATATAGGTAAGAACAGTTTAACAATATAATAACAACTAGTAGAGTAGTTGCCCAATAGATTAACTCTAATTGTATTCTAAGATTTACTACAAAGAGAGAACTATCTAGGTAGAAACTATAGTCCTTTAAATACACAACTATACGCCTAAGAAATCCCTTTGCTCCATAAGGTATGTGTGCTCTATCTACTTTATTATAGATTATATAGATTATATAGATTATATAGATCACATTATATAACCTTAGCTACTATTCCTTATTATATAGTCCTACTAGATCCATCCTAGACCGTGCCTATATTAACTAACTAGCTTCCTCCAACTCTTCTCTAAGTAGTCATAATATTATACTTAAGCTGTCCGTAACACTATCTCCCTTCTCTTTATCTTCGTCCTTAAAGATTTCTAATATCTCCAAGTCATCTACTAGAGGTGTAATATCCGTTTAATTATTCTGGTTAATATCCTTACTTATTATACCTAAAGCCTCTTCTTCTTCTTTTATAGCTCGCCGTTCTTATACTATTACTGCAATCTTATCCCTAGGTAAGATAATGCCGTCTCCATATTCTCGCTGTGTAAAAGAGGGGTTAGTTTATATTGTGTTAGCAAGCCCTTTATCTCAACAACCATCCTCTTATTTAGAGTGCATTAAAGCAAACATTTAATTATCTTATGACGTTCGCTCTATCTCTAACGCTAAATATATATGTCCTATAACTCTTAATAGTCTTTAGGTTCCTTAAGTAACTTATTATAGGGTCTTATATTTAATCTGCCGCTAAGAAACTTAATAGTAAACTAGCCTTTGCGCTGCTTAAGGTTTAATGTATCTCTAAAGAGTCTATATGTGTTCTTAAAGCTTAATGTCTAGCTTATGCTCGTCTTTAACGTCTTAAATGTGTATATAAGAAGGTTCATTTTAAGGAGTAGAAACTAGTTTAATAGGGTCTATTTAAGCTAGGTAACAAAAGAACTAGCTCTCCTTCTATAAGGGAAACAACTCTAAGTAGCTCAGCAATTACTCCTCTTAGGTCCCCCTTAGGCAACTCATTTTTTGGCGATCTTTCCTTATTAATACTGCCTAACCTGCTTTTTTCTAATACTCCTATACCTTTCCTATAGCGTTCTCTAGGTTGCTTAGTGGTTCCTAGGTAGTCTTACTATAGCCTATCCACTTTACTTTATACCATATTTTGTTATCTACGTCTTTATAACTAATAATCTTTAAAACTTGCTATTTGTCTTCTTTTTACCCTCTATATATATCTGCCTTGTAAACTAGTGGCTCTATATCTCCATGTGCTAGTTCTAGCATCGCGATATATTATATAGGGTAGATCTTCATTTTGGCTGGTAGGTTTAACTTATATGTAACCAATAAAATTCCTTACTTAACTTTAAAAGGTCCTAGTCTGACGTAGTCCAACTTCTTACTTAGTCGTTAACTCTTAAAATTTTTGTATAGTAGCCACACTTTATCTCCCTCCTTTAGATCTGGTCCCTTAGATCTCTTAGTATTATAGTACCTTTTTATCCTTTATTATACTAACTTGGCTGTTTCCGTAAGGTCTATATAAAGGTTCATTAACGTCTCTATTCTTTGCTTAGCTGTGCTACTCGTTTTCTTTACTTAATATGGCGATAATAACGTTCTTAGCTTATACCCGTAATTTGCCTTAAATAGTAATATCCCCATTTCTTCTTATAGTGTTGTATTATACGCAAACTATATAACTGGTAATAACAATACCCAATTATTCTGTATGTAATTAATATAATGCTTTAGATACTGTTCTAGTGTCTAGTTTAGTCTTTCCGTTTATCCGTCTATCTACGGATAATATGCTATAGAGGTTGCTGCGCAAACCCCCTATTTTGCCAGAAATACTTCCTAAAACATTATTATAAATCTTAGATCTCTATCTGATATGATTTTGTTTGGTGCTCTATATCTTGCAAATACTTCCTTTATATAGATTCTAGCGACGTCCTTTACTAATATCTCTTTAGTGTATACTATAAAGTATCCCTACTTTGTTAGCTTGTCTACTATTACTAAAATCGCGTTATAATCTTGTCCTATAATAGGATCTTTTAACCTTGGTAACTTAATAATAAAGTCCTATAATATAACCTCTTATGGTCTTTCTAGTGTCTTAACAGGTTATAGCCTTCTATATAGCTTATACCTTGTTGGTTTGTTTCTTTAGCAATCTAGATATTCTTTTATAACTTATCTTACTAATCCCCAGATTCCTTAAACAATATACTCCTCTTAAAGTCTTAACACTAGTCCTGTAGACCCGTTATATCCTTATATTATTCCCTTATAGAATTCCTTAACAAATTCTTCTGTAATAGACTTAGGCATATATATTGCTTCTCTATTCTTATATTACTCTAAGTCTGGATCCTCCGCCTATGCTTCTTAGATCTTCTGTGTCCAATTACTCTCTAGTAATTTATAAATCTGACTTTCTTTAATTGCTGCGATTCTTAGATAATTATACCTAATTAATCCGTCTTAATCCTTTCGCAATAAAGCTCCTGACGGCTTTTTATTATTTTATAGTTTAGCTTTTCTGCTTAAAGCGTCTGCTTGTGCATTGTCTATACCCTTAGTATGCTAAATTTTAAAATGGTATTCTATAAGCATTTCCGCCCATCTAACCTATCTTTGGTTGAGTTCCTTTATTATTAGGAATCCTGTAAGGTTCTTATAGTCCATTTTAACCATAAATGGTTTCTCTATGCCTTATCCCTTAACACGTCAGGGTCCTCAGAGTAAGTGGTCCGTGCGGAGCACCGTTTTTAAAACAACGCGTATATCTATATAGAATTCAACCATTAATTATACCGCCACTATGCCTTCTAATCGTGCTAGAATTGATATAGACCTTGTTTAGAAGACTATATAACGTTCCCCTAAATAAGACGGCGAAAACATCTCCCCCCAAACCCTAGCCGTTGCCCGAATTCGAACCTCTCCGTATTAATAATTAGGACGACTATGGCTAACCAAACCTCCCTTCTAACGTTAATATACACAATCTTTTCGAGTTATTTAGACTATCCTTTACGGATAAGATTATGGATAAGCTTATAGAGTGGATAAATAAGCACGCGGAGCTCTATCCGCTAGACAAGCTAATATGTACTCTACGCGTACTTCAGAATACTTATTTATATAGGAATTACTATAGAGCCGACTATTAAAGACTACTGGGGGGTTTTAAACACACATGGCAGCCTCATATTCCTGGTACGGGCACCGAATTTGGCTGATCTGATTGGTCGGTCTTTATCGATAACCTAAGGACCCGAATTAACGTGTTAAGGGATAAGAACGCTCTTTATTTCTTAAGTGCTATAACTATACCTAATAACTCCTTATTGTAGATGTTGTAGTTTAACTCTAGTAGTATCATCTTCTAACTATAGTACGCTACTGGATGCTATGCGTCCTGGTACTTTTATAGCAAATATACTCCTAGTGCAAAGTTTAATACGTTTATCTTAACAACTATTTCCAACCTTGGTTAATAGATCTTGAGGATTGGCTCTTAGGTAAATAACTCTTTAAGTTCCTAGAACAGCTTCTTCTACTTACTACCCTAAACCTATGGTTCCTCCTTCTTTGTTAACCTTGTAAATGGCTTAATACTTTTTAACTACTGTGCTATAAACCTTCTATAGTAGTTACAAAACCCTAAAAACGACCTTAACTATATAATATTCTCTGGTTCCTACCAACTTACTATAGCCTCAATTTTCTTTGGGTCTATACTGATTTTCCCTAGTTTAATAACAAATCCTATAAAATTGGTTTTCTTTGTAAAGAACTCGCATTTCTTAATTACTACTAGCATCTTTTCTTCCTATAGTCTCTTTAATACCCACTTAATATGTTTTCTATGTTCTTCCTCACTCTTTAAGTAGATGATAATATTATTAAGATATACTATAATAAACTCGTCTAGGTGTTCTCCTAATACACTATTAATTTGCTTCTAGAATGTTGCTAGTATGTTTATAAGCCTAAATTGTATAACTAATAGCTTATATAGTCCTTCCTTTAACCTAAAAGCTGCCTTCTATTTATTGCCTTCCTTAATTCTAATCTAATGGTACGCCCACCTTAGATCTATCTTTATAAAGATTTTTACGTTGCCTATCCTGTCTTAGATTTTGTTAATTAAGGGTAAAGGATACCTATCCTTTCTGGTGATACTGTTTAACTATCTATAGTTTATACACATCCTAAGTTTTCCGTTTTTCTTTAGGATAAACAACACTGGATACCCTACTAATAACTGCGACGGTCTAATATATCCCTTTTATAAGTTTTCCTAGATAAACTCTTTAAGTGCTACTAACTCGGTTTTAGTAAGCTTATAGATTAAAAAGAACTTTAGACTTATTCCCTCTTCTAATTTTATCTTATAGTCCTATACTATATGTTCTAACAGCTGTTCGCTTTCTAGTAACTATAACTTTTTACCATACTTGTGGTATCTTTTTAGTACATAACTTAAGCCCCACTTAGTCTCTTTATATATTGCTCTAACCTGGTATTATACTAACTTAATTTGCTGTTGTATCTAGCGTTGTTAAATATTCCTAATATTAACCTAACCTATAACCCAATTGATCTTTGGATTGTACTTCTATAACTAAGGCATTCCTAATATCGCCTTATCCTATCCCAACGGTAGGATATTAAAAGACATTCTAACTAGTCTCCCTTTAATAGTTAACTAAATAGGTCCTGTTTTAAGATTAATAATACCTCCTCTATAGGCTATCTAATCTCCTAAAATTATTATAAGTGGATATAGGTGTTCCTTCTATCTATATAGTAACCCCATCCTTTCCACTACTTTTGGTAATACGTGGTTCCTTATTACTCCACTATTTACTAATGCTTTAAACTGCTAATCTTGCCACTTAACTTATAAGTTTAGGTATTGTTCTTGTATTCCTTTAAGGGTCTAAGGCTCTAATACTAGTTCCCTCTAGTCCTATACGCCTCCCCTTTTCCTAACTGTTGGCTGCTAGATCCTGTTTATACTTAGTCCAATCTTAGCTAATACTTAGTTTATTTCTTTTCCTCTATATACTATAGATAAGTGTTCTCTAGGTATTCCCACCACTATTATCCCTTTAAGCATTTTTCCGTAAGGAATCTTCCTGGTTAAAGTATTAGGTCCCTTTAACTTTGTACTTCTACTAGGTGCCATCTATATATATACTTAGTATCCCTAAACCGCTTTTCTTCTAGTGCCTAATATATCCTTACTGGGTACTTCCGGTTCTTATCTTTTAGTGCTCTATGTATATTATAGGTGTTATCCACATAAGCTATCCATAATAGTATATAATGCGCTAAGTGACTTAGGTCTACTCTTGGCTTATCTTTACTCTTAAGTTTAAACCTTTATCTGGCCGATTTAACTATTGGTCTTTCTTCTGTGGGTACTAAAATTTATTGCTTACTTCTCTAGTCCCTAGATCCTTCTTTTAGGTTCCTTAACGTTATAACTAATACTCCTTTAATATAATTTATGCGCTTCTCTGTAATAGGTTAGTCTTAGACTACTTTTTTATCTAGCTATATATAGAAATCTGCCTATTTGTCATTGCTTTGTTATTTATACCACTTTTCATACAGTTAATTTAGTGTGTATGGTTTGTCTATAAGAAAGTACCTTGTTATTGCTATATTGTAACATCCTTTGATATGTCTTTCTTTAAACCTAGTTAGAATCCCTAGATCCTCTTCCTGTTCTAGTTTATCTAACCACTTTACCCTAAGTGTCCCTACACTTGGCCTATTAGTAACTCTTTATACGGGTGCTCTATCCTTTATATAACCTAGTATAGTTAACCTCTTATCTAGCTTTTATTCTTGCTATATAATAATTCTTGTCCTAAACTTATCTATAGTTTCTTGTTTTCTACGTCTTGCAGCTAGATCCTTAAAGCCGTCTTACTTCTTAATTACAGTATTAACTTTTTAATCTTTAGGCTAAACACTGTTTTTACCTAGAACTGTTATGGCCCTTATTTATTTCTTAAAATCTTGGTTACCTAATAACGTTCTTATTTATTCCCCAAACTCTTAGTTCTTAAACTTGCGTCCTATACTCATTTATTTGTTACTAAACTGAGTCACTGCTCTTTCCCACCAATTTTTGTCTATTGTGGGTTCTTAAGCTATCCTTGTTATACCTAGCAAGTCTGGAGCCTTTCTTATCTCTTCGTAAGAATCTTAGACCTATGGCCTTTTACCTTTATTAAGTAATGAGCTAGCACTAGCAGTCGTCTACTTGCTTAGTTTCTTTTAAACGTTGCTTCTTTTATCTTATAAAGCGATGGAAATTGTATCTAATAGTGTTATAATACCCGTTACTAAACCCTATTCTGTAATGGTCTTAGTTTCTGCTTTTATTTTAACTTCTCTAAGGTTTATATGCTCCCAGTAAGCTGCCTTTATTGCCTTATTATTGATAAATGCTTCACCTATATTAAACTTATCGTCTTCGATGTCCAATCTACGAGCTAGTTCGTTGGTTCCTCTAAACTTAGATAATAATAGCTCCTATAGCCAATAGCTTGCGCCGTACTTAGCATCTTTATAAATTCGGTACGTATTGTTATAACAATATGCAAAACTATTAACTAAACATTCTTCTTTTCCTTACAGTGCACCATCGTCCCTCTATATGTATGTGTCTCCTACTGGTTGGGTTCCCCTTACTACGTAGTTACTCTAACTACCTCTATAGTCTCTGGCGAAATGACCTTATTTTCTGTAATTTATATAAGCCCTATCTTTAAACCATTTTTCTTATTGTGGAGTCCGCCTAAACGTCTTCTGCTACTAAGATCCCTAGTTTGGCCTCTACTCCTAGGTCCTTTAATTACTAAATCCTTAACCTTTAGGTTTCTATAGTTTCTTTTCCTATCTCTGGGTTTCTTTAGTACCGCTTAGGTCTATTAGCTCTGCGCTATTTTATAGTTTTTAACTTTATATCTGTTATTGCGTACTCTGCGCCTTATATAACTATAGAACTCTGTCTTAACCCTTCTTGGTCTATTCCCTTTAATAAATCCTGTTATTAATCTTTATAACTAGTCTATTAACTCTCTTAGAGTATCCGCATCTTCTATTAGGATAATTATATCCTGGACTTTAGCCTTAAGTCCCTGTTTATACTATACTATAAGCGCCCTATCATTCCACTTAACTTACGTGGCTAGTGTTTAAAACTGCGTTGTATACTTAATTGCTAAAGTGCGTTATACTAAGTTCTGAAGTTTCCGTTCTGCTATTGTAGTTGCTTTGGGGTCTCTAAATATTTATGTTAATTGTTCTACGAACCCGTTCTAATTTGCAAACACATACCGTACATCTGGGTTAGTAGTCGTTACACCGTTTACTTATATTTCTGTAAGGTAAGACTTAAACTACTCTAGAGCTCTTTCTAATAAGAATAGTCCTGTGTACGCTACCTAGTCCGTAGGTGTTGCTAACTTCGCTTCTTCCTGCATAATTTTAAAGTATATCTGCGTAAGAAACCCTTTAAGCTTCAACTTCTCCCCTAAAAACTATTTAATTAAAGGTAACTTAACCTTTGCTGCTCTAATTCCATTAATGTGTTCTTTAAGTAGCCTGCTATTATCCTATAAGTGATTAACCATTTCTTGTAACTGACCTTGTGTAACCACTTAAGAATCTGTGTCTACTATACTGGTGTTTTCTAACCCTAAGGTTATAGCTGCCGTTAACATCGTTATAACTGGTGCTTTAAGTGGCATGTTATTTAACCTTGTTTAATACCATAACCTTAGTAGTGAATATGTAACGGAACCTTGTAGTAGGAACTACGGTAGGTCCTATTATTGGGCTGGGTATATAGGTAAAAACAGTTTAATAACATGGTGGCAACTAGTAGAGTAGTTGCCTAACAGATTAACTCCAATTATATTCTAAGATTCACTACGAAGAGAGAACTATCTAGGTAGGGACTGTAGTCCTTTAAATACATAACTATACGCCTAAGAAATCCCTTTGCTCCGTAAGGTATATATACTCTGTCTACTCTGTCACAGATCACACAGATTATATAGATCATATAGATCACATTACGTGACCTTGGCTACTATTCCTTGTTACATAGTTCCACCGGATCCATCCTAGACTGTGCCTGTATTAACTAACTAGCTTCCTCCAACTCTTCTCCAAGTAGTCGTAACATCGTACTTAAGCTGTCCGTAACAGTTATAGTATTAAAATATAAGGGGTAAATAATATGCTACTAAAAGCACTAGTTATAACGCCGTCCACGGCAGCTACAACCTTAGGGTCTGGGGGAGACACTAGTATAAGGGATACAGATTCACAGCTAGTCATAATAGGTTAGTTATAAAAAATGGTTAATTAATTAATAGATAATAATAGGATATCTAAGAATTGTGTTAATAGGATTGGCGTAGTAAAGGTTAAGTTACTATTAATTAAACAATTTTTAGGAGAAAGGTTAAAACTTAAAGGATTCCTTACGTAGATGCACTTTAAGGTTATATAAGAGGGAGCGAAGTTGGCAACACCCATAGACTAAGTGGCGTATACAAGACTGTTCTTAACAGAAAGAGCACTTAAGTGGTTTAAACTTTACCTTACTAAGATATAAGTAAACGGAATGTTAACTACTAATTAAGAAGTACGGTTTATGTTTACTAGTTAAAACGGGTTTGCGGAAAGGTTAATATAGATATTTAGTAATCTAGAAGCATTAACTACCGCAGAATAGAAACTTTAGAACCTAGTATAACGCATTTTAGCAATTAAGTATATAATATAGTTTTAAATACTTATAATATAAGCAGAGTAGAATAATAAGGCGCTTATGGCACAGTATAAGTAGGGACTTAAGGCTAAAGTCTAGGACGCAATTATCCTAATAGAAGATGCGAGTACTTTAAGAGAGTTAATAGATTAAGCGATAAAGATTAATAATAGGATCTATTAAAGGGAACAAGCTAAAAAAGGGCAAGATAGAGTTTTATAGTTGTATAAGGCGTAGAGTATGCAATAACAGACACAGAGTTAAAAACTATGGAATGGCGCAGAGCTAATAGACCTAAGTGGTACTAAAGAGTCTAAGAGATAGGTAAAGAAACTATAGAAACCTAGAGGTTAAAAATTAAGTAATTATAGGACTAAGGAGCAGAGGCTAAACTAGGGATCTTAACAGTAGAAGATGTTTAGGCGGACTCTATAGCAAAAAAAATGGTTTAAAGATAGAGCTTATATAAACTATAGAAAACAGGGTTATTTCACTAGAGACTATAGAGGTGGTTAGAGTTACTATGTGGTAAAAGGCACTAGGTCGTTAGAGTATAATAATATAGATATAAGTATATTGCGTGGGACCAAGGAGTGTTTAATTAAGTACTTTGCGTTTTGTTATAATAACGCATACTAAATTTATAAGGACGCTAAGTACGGCGTAAGCTATTAGCTATAAGAGCTAGAGTTAAAAGGACTTAAGGGAACTAGAGAGTTAGATAAAGAATAAGATTAACTCTATAAGCTGGATTAAGATATTACAGTAATATGCGGATAAAGATTAGCAATAATAATAATAGAGTTAGAGTACTTATTAATTAACAGTAATAAGGATAAAAAAGAGACTAACTAGGAGCGCTTAACCCTTAATAATGTAATAGAAGTAGAGACCGAGACCTCTATAGAACGAGGATTAATAATGGGTATTATAACACCGTTAGATATAACATCCATTGCTTTATAAGATGGAAGGAGTAATATCTAAAGATAATTAAGTAAGCAGATAATTGCTAGTACTAGCTTACCACTTATAAAAGGTAAAAGGCCATAGGCTTAAGATTCTTATAAAAAGATAAGAGATGCTTAAGATTCTTAAGATAAGATAAGACACACCCAAGATTTATAAAGTATAATAAGAAAGGCTTAGACACCCATAATAGACAAAAACCAATGGGAAAGAGCAACGGCTTAGTTTAAAGATAAACGAATAAGTATAGGACGTAAGTTTAAGAACTATAAGTTTGGGGAATAAATAAGAACGTTAATCCTAGGGGAACGCAGTGTTTAGCCTAAAGATTAAAAAGTCGATACTAAGATTAAGAAGTAAGACAACTTTAAGAATCTAGCTATAAGACGCAGAAAATAAGAGACTATAGATAAGTTTAGAGTAAGAATTATTATATAGCAAGAGTAAAAACTAGACTAAAAATCTAGCGTAATAGGTTATATAAGGGATAGAGCACCTATATAAAGAGTTACTAATAGGCCTAAGGCAGGGACGCCTAAAGTAAAGTGGTTAAATAAACTAGAATAAGAAGAGGACCTAGGAATTCTAACTAGGTTTAAAGAAAGATATACCAAAGGATGTTATAATGTAGTGATAATAAGGTACTTTCTAATAGATAAACTATATACACTAAACCAGCTATACGGAAAGTAGTATAGGCAACAACACAATAATAAATAGAAAGATTTTATATATAGCTAGATAAAAAAGTTATCTAAAACTAACCTATTATAGAGAAACGCATAAGTCATATTAAAGGAGCATTAATTATAATATTAAGGAACCTAGAAGAAGGATCTAGGGACTAAAGAAGTAAGTAATAAATCTTAATACCTATAGAAGAAAGACCAATAGTTAGGTTGGCTAGATAGAGGTTTAAACTATAGGTTAAAGACAAACTAAGAGTTAACCTAAGTTACCTAGCGCATTATATACTATTATGGATAGCTTATATAGATAACACGTATAATATATATAGAGCACCTAAAGATAAGAACTAAAAATACCTAAAAAGGATATATTAGGCACTAGAGAAAAAGTAGTTTAAAGATGCTAAATATATATATAGATGGCACCTAGTAGAAGTATAGAGTTAAGGAGACCTAATACTTCAGCCAGGAAGATTCCTTATAGAAAAATACCTAGGTAGAAGATAGTGGTGGAATTATCTAGAAAATACTTATCTATAGCATATAGAGGAAAAGAAATAAACTAAGTATTAGCCTAAGGAGGACTAAGTATAAATAGGATTTAGTAGTTAACAGTTAGGAAAAGGGGAGGCCTATAGAACTAGAGGGAACTAGTAGTAGAGCCTTAAACCCTTAAAGAAATTTAAGGATAATACCTAAATTTATAAGTTAAGTGGTAAGATTAACAGTTTAAAGTATTAATAGATAGTAAAATAATAAGGAACCACATATTACTAGTAGTAGTAAAAAGGATAGGGTTACCATATAAATAAAAGAAATACCTATATCTACTTATAACAATTCTAGGAAATCAGATAGCCTATAAAGAAGGTATTATTAATCTTAAAACAGGACTAATTTAGTTAACGTATTCCACCATCACCTCAGTCACACCATCACCTCGGTTAAAAATGCTTGGCGCTACCAACTTATGTTTCTGTATCGTTATTATCGCTACAGGAACTATCTGAAAAAATATACTAAGTACTCGCATTTAACTTAGAAGACTCCCCTTTAGCTACTTAACACGTTTACGTGTTATGCCTAGTCCCTCCATAATTTCCACAGCGTTGTAGAGCTGGTTGAGCTCTGTCTTGACCATCCCTACTATAAGCCTTCTTCGATGGCTAGACCGTTGTAGACGGTCTAGGAGCTATTAGATCAGCTGCCTCCCTATACTCTAGTATGCTACCTTTCTGGATACGCTTCCTCTTACGCGCTTTTCGCTTGGTTATTACTACTAATTGCTCTTTAAGCTCGGTAATGCGGGAGGCTTGAAGCGCGTTTTGGTGCAGTATTAGTTTAGCGCCTTTAACAAGCTGTGAGAACCCGTTCTGGGCTGTTACAGGCGATCTAGTAAAAGAGTTGCTTATAAGCTTCGATTGCGATCCAAATTCAAGCGTATTGCTTGGGGTCTTTGACTGCCACGGTATCTCTAGTGGTAAGGGTGCTGGTGGGGTACGTAACTGTACTTTAAGGCGATCAAGGACCACAGCTGTGTCTATAGGGACTAGCCCTGATGCCTTAAAGGCCTTCTTGCAGTTCTCTATTGTAAACACGTCGAAAAACGCGTCTCTAAAGGCTGGTAAGAAGCCTTCTTTGTTAATATGGAAGATGCGCCGGCGTGCCAAGTCTCTAACGCGATAAGAGTACTTTAGCTTTAACGGTGAGAAGCAAACTATATCTAGCGGCTGGAGTATGTGTGACGAATGGGCTGGTATACAGAGCGTAAGGATATTGTTTTCAAGGCAGTAATCCTTAAAAAGCTGCGATTGATGGCTCTTGTGACCGTCTAAGATAAGCAACCGGTACCCCCCCACCTAATGCGCCTTTGTATGCGCGTTAAAGTGCTTTAACCACGCGACTCTAAGCTCGTTATTTGTCCAGCCGTTCTTAGAGACTGAAAGTTTCCAGTTACGCGGTATAGACGTCTCCTTATACCACGCTGAGATGTGGACGCGCCCTTTATAGATAATGAAAGGTGGGGTTGCGTACCTAGTGGTATAGATGCTCTGGATAATGGTAACCCACTCTTGATCGCCTGGCTGAATAAGCTTAGGTTGAGCATGTCTTTTAGAACCCGTGACAACTTTCATAGACCTAATAACGCCTATTTGGAAGCCTGTCTTATTAAAGTTGTGTATATTATTGTCCTGGACGCCATACTTGGTTTTGGTTTCCTTAATAAGCTTAAACCACGCGCTAATTACCTTAGGATCTTCCTGGAGTATTCTCTGACAGTCCTTTACTTGATTGAAGGCTATTTTAAGCTTATCCGAACGCGTTACGAACCTCTCTGCCCAGTACTTGCCTACTGGCTCTTTACCCCGCGTAGTTAATAGTTTATCCGCCATATCTGCCACCTTACATAGCCGGGGAGAAAACCCTCGCGAATTGAGGTTGAGGATATATTGGACGATCGTCTGCTCTTCGGTTGAGGTGAGCTTATGGCGGCCGTTACGTCTATCTTGGAGATTTGCGATTCCGTTGTATTAATCAGTTAACGTTGAAGATGGTACGTTAAACACGTTGGCAGCGCGTCGGAGGCTTTTAAATTCGCGATTATAATAGGCAAGAAGGGCAAGCTTAATTCTGCCTTCTTGATTTAGCGCTGGCGCGTTTTGTTGTTGAGACATGTCGCGTTAATAGGATAGTTGGTGGTGCCAAGCATTTTTGACCGAGGTGATGGTGTGACCGAGGTGATGGTGGAATACGTTAACTATTAAAGGGAGATAGGTTAAGATATCTTTTAATATCCTACTGTTAGGAAAGGATAAGGCGATACTAAAAATGCCTTAGTTATAGAAATACAATCTAAAGATTAATTAGGTTATAGGTTAGGTTAATATTAGAGATATTTAATAATATAAGATATAATAGTAGACCAAGTTAGTATAGTACTAAGTTAGAGCAATATATAAAGAGATTAAGCAAGGCTTAAGTTATATACTAAAGAGATACTATAAGTTTAGCAAAAAGTTATAGTTACTAAAAAGTAAAAAGCTGTTAGAGTATATAGTATAGGACTATAAAATAGAATTAGAACTAGGAATAAGTCTAAAGTTCTTTCTAATTTATAAGCTTACTAAAACCAAGTTAGTAGCGCTTAAGGAGTTTATTTAGGAGAACTTATATAAGGGATATATTAGACCGTTATAGTTATTAGCAGCATATCTAGTATTGTTTATTCTAAAGAAAAACAGAAAACTTAGGATGTGTATAGACTATAGATAGTTAAATAGTATTACTAGAAAGGATAGGTATCCTTTACCCTTAATTAGCGAAATCTAAGATAGGATAGGTAATATATAAATCTTTATAAAGATAGATCTAAGGTAGGTATACCATTAGATTAGAATTAAGGAAGGTAATAAATAGAAGGCAGCTTTTAGGTTAAAGGAAAGACTATACAAACTATTAGTTATATAATTTGGGCTTATAAACGTACCAGCAATATTCTAGAAGCGAGTTAATAGTGTATTAGAAGAATACCTTAATAAGTTTATTATAGTATACCTTAACGATATTATTATCTACTTAAAAAATAAGGAAGAACATAGAGAACATGTTAAATGGGTATTAAAGAGACTATAAGAAGAACAAATGCCAGTAGTAATTAAGAAATGCGAGTTCTTTATAAGAAAAACCAATTTTATAGGATTTACTATTAAACTAGGAAAAATTAGCATGGACCTAAAGAAAGTCAAAGCTATAGTAAGTTAGTAAGAACTAGAGAACGTTATATAGTTAAGGTCGTTTTTAGGGTTTTATAACTACTATAGGAGATTTATAGTATAGTGGTTAAAGAGCATTAAGCTGTTTATAAGGCTAATAAAGAAAGAGGAACCGTGGGCTTAGGTAGAGAAGTAAAGGAAACTATTTAGAGAACTTAAGGAGTTATTTACCTAAGAACTAGTCCTTAAGATCTATTAACCAAAGTTAGAAACGGTTATTAAGATAAATATATTAGACTTTGCACTAGGAGCATATTTGCTATAGAAGCATCCAGACGTATAGCATCTAGTGGCATACTATAGTTGAAAGATAACACCACTAAAGTTAAACTATAACATCTACAATAAGGAGTTATTAGGTATAGTAGCAGCACTTAAGAAATAGAGAGCATTTTTATAAGGCATAGAGAAACTGTTTATAATTAAAACGGATTATAAGAATTTTATAGGATTCCTAATAATAAAGGAGTTAAATAGAAGACAAGTTAGATAGGCGGAAATGCTTATAAAATACTATTTTGAAATTTAGTATACTAAGGGTACTAAAAATACAAGAGCAGATACACTTAGTAGGAAGGCAGAGTTGTAAAATAAAAAAAAGCTGTTAGGGGCTTTACTACAAAAGGATTAGGATAGGTTAATTAGATATAATTATCTAAAAATTATAGTAACTAGAGAAAGTTAAGTCCATAAATTATTAGAGAGTAATTAAATATAAAAGATCCAAGATATATAGGTAGAGGATCTAGACACGGAATAGTATAAGAATAAAGAGGCGACTTATATTCCAAGGTCTATTATAAAAGAATTTATTAAGCTATTCTATAAGGGACTAATTTAAGGACATAGTGGAGCTATAGGCTTAGTGTTAAGACTTTAAGAGGAGTATATTATTTAAGGAATTTGGGGACTAGTAAGATAAGTTATAAAAGAATATCTAGACTACTAGAGGAATAAACTAATAAGGTATAAGCCGTACAGAGGGCTATAACCTATTAAGACACCAGAAAGACTGTGGGAAGTTATATTATAGGACTTTATTATTAAGTTATTAAAGTTAAAAGATCCTATTATAGGACAAGGTTATAACGTAATCTTAGTAATAGTAGATAAGCTTATAAAGTGGGGATACTTTATAGCGTATATAGAAGAGATATTAGCAGAGGATATTACTAGAATCTATATTAAGGAAGTATTTATAAGGCATAGAGCACTAAATAAAATTATATTAGATAGAGATCTAAGATTTATAGCAGTATTTTAAGAGGTATTCTTAGTAGAATAGAAAGTTTGCGTAGCAACTTTAATAGCGTATTATCTGCAGATGGACAGATTGTAACAGGACTAGCCTAGTTACAGTAGGAATGTCTTAGTAAAACACTTAACAGATAAACTTAACGCCTTAATCGACTTCTGCCAAGTTCTGCCAGATCAATTGAATTCTACCAAAGTCCGTCCGCATATGTATGTGCACACACATCGACCAAGACCCCTAACTATTTAATTATAAGATTCTCTAGTTATTCCTTTCTCTTCTTTACGCAACGTCTTGTTCTCTTCAAGAGCTATATACCCTTAGATTTAGATAGAATATATATTATTTCTTTAAATCTTCCCTAAAGCCTCTTCGCGCCCTTACATTATGTTGCATTAAAAAAAACAACTACTATTAAAATGGCAAATGAACCCAAATCCTCTTTAATAACTATAAGTATTATATCCCTAATTAGGGAACAGTTAACCATAATACAACAGTCCTTTACGGATGCCTTAGCTTAGTAGTGGGCTGCACTAGAAGCCCAGCATTAGCGATTAATAGAAGCACTTTATAAAGAACTCCGTAATATCTAAGTATTTATATTAGAGACCCCAATACCGCCTATAAATAAAATTAATATAACTGTATCTAAACCTAGCTCCTTAAACACGAACTTTAAACTAATAATAGTAACTTAACCCATATCTATAACAAATTCGATACCTATTATAAAATCTAAAAAGCTCCCTAATCCTCCAATATTTAATAGAAATTAAAATAACCTATATCCCTTTATAACCAAGCTCCGTCTTAAACTCTTAATAAATTATAACTGATACCCCACCAAAGCTAGTAAAATTAGCTATGGAATATCTCGTTTAAATAAGGACGCTGCATAAACTATAGATCCATTCTTCTATAATAGCACCTTTGTTAGTTTTAAAATCTTTATCTTCCTACTAGAATGAACGTATGATGACACCAGCCGCGAATATATAGCTGTCACTAAACTTAAAAACCTATAATAATGGAACCAAGAATTTACCAGCTTCTTTTTAGAATTTTTAGGCCTTATTAGCGAACTAGATTAAAATAAAGCCGCTAAAGTTACTACTCTTTAACGAGCTATTTTGGATGAGATTAAAGCCTAATTAGTAGGTAGGGAACTGCCAAAAGACCTACCTAAATTCGCTATAATATGTTAACGAATTAATAAGGACCTTTAATATAATAAATAAACTCGTTCTCTAAAGCCAACCACACCTTATATTTAAAACTCTATGAAACTAATATATACCCTAAAACGCGATCCCTCTCTAAACCTAAAAAGTCCTATATACAACCCTATGGACCTTAATACCACTTAATCTTATATACCCTTGGGAACTAATAAACAAAGAACTTAAGCCACAAACGGAGAATGCTTTAGATATGGTAAAAAAGGATATATTTAAAGGAATTACCAAACTTACCCTTTTAAAAAAGTCCGCTATAGTTCCTCCCGGTCTTTAAATCGCACCTACTTCTTAAATCGCACTTGTTCTTTAAGCTATACTTACTCCCTAACCTATACTTATTCTATAAATTATACCTAGTTATTATAAAGCATCTTACCCTTAGCTAACTTGGAAAACAAATCGTCCTAGGGCTAAGTCGCGCCTTAGGATAAGAAGTGGAAGAGTATAAGTATCTAGGCTCTTCTAGCGCTAATATATAACATAACTCCCTTAATGTACTTGGCGAAATTCAAATACTTAGAAAATAGAAGAAGGTATAAATTCTTATAGATAGCGGAGCTACTAGTATAGGCTTTATTAATACAAACTACGTAAAAACCTAATACCTAAATTTAAAGAAACTTAATAAGCCCTAAGGCCTACAAGGCTTTAATGGCAAACCCTTAATATATAGCAAATTAACGCACTACGCTCTTATAAAAATGCAGATAGGCGAATACCTTAAATATATTTTCTTATTCGTAACACCCCTAAAGCAATATAAGATAATACTTGGATATAGATGGCTAAAACAACACAACCCTTTAATTAGCTAGGTTAAAGAAATACTAAAATTCCGCACGACCTACTGCTAAAGTTATTGCTTAAAACACCACTAACCCTATAAATATGCACAAGATTATTTAAATTCAATATAATATAAACTGCCCCTACCATGGACCCCAAACCAAAACAATACGGCTATAACTACTAATAGTAGTAAAGAATGCGAAGACGTTACGCCAAAACCTCTTAAAATTTGTATAATATAAGCCGCACCTTTTATTTTGTTAGCATGAAAACGAGACCACAAAATCTTCGCTATAACTATAGAAGATATTAAGAAAGCACTAGAACTAAAGCAATATATTAACCCTTAACCTCTTGTGCCTAAAGAGTACCATAATCTAATTAATAAGTTTAAGAAAAGATTTATAGACCAACTACCCCCGCATTGGGATATATACAATTTTAAGATAGAACTTAAACCTAATATAACACCAAAGTTCGGACCGCTATATAGTATATTATAGGAAGAACTGCTTGTAATGCAATAATACCTTAATAAGCATCTAGAAAAAGGATTTATTCACCCTAGTTAATCTCTATTTGCCTTACCTGTACTATTCATTAAAAAGCCAGGAGGAGGCTTAAGATTTTATATTAATTATTAAGCTCTAAACGTAATTATAATTTAAAACTAATATCCAATCCCCTTAATTTAAGAGACGCTTGACCGCCTAGTAAAGGCATAATATTTTATAAAGCTTAATATAGTTGCTGCCTTTAATCGAATTCGCGTCCGAGAAGGAGATAAGAAGTACACAGCCTTTTGTATATAATAGGGACTCTTCAAATACCTAGTAATGCCGTTTAGTGTAAAGAACGGTCCTAGTATATTTTAGCAATATGTTAATAATACGCTTCGTGAATTCCTTAATATATTTATTACTGTGTATATTAATAATATCTTAATCTACTCGTCTTTACTTTCTAAGCATTAAAAACACGTCCAAATGGTCCTTAAACATTTGCGAGATACGGGTTTACAATGCGATATTAAGAAATGCAAGTTCTATATATCTAAAGTCACGTACCTAGGCCTAATTATATCCCGCGACGGAATTAAAATGGACCCTAAGAAGGTCGCTGCTATTATAAACTAGGGAAGCCCTAGTAATATATAAGACATTTAAGGATTTCTAGAATTCGCAAATTTCTACCATTAATTTATTAACTACTTCTCGAAAATCGCCTAACCGTTAGTAAACTTAATAAGAAAGAATGTAAAATTTAAATAAACTGCTAGATGCGAACAAGCTTTTAACAATTTAAAACAACGCTTTATAACTACCCTAATTCTCGCTCACTTTAACCCTAACCTTAAATATGTCGTTAAAACAGACTCGTCTAATTATGCCCTAGGGGGAATGTTATCGCAGTATAATAAGAACAGTAAGCTATGTTTAATAGCCTTTCTCTCCTAAAAGCTTGCCCCTACTAAATCGAACTATAAGATATACGATAAGGAACTACTTATAATTGTTAGATACTTTAAACAATAGCGTCTAGAATTTAAAGGATTGTTATTCCTAATACGCGTATTAACGGACTACAAGAACCTGCAGTATTTTATAACTATAAAGCAATTAACGTAACGCCAAATTCGTTAGGCCAAATACCTCTTATAATTTAACTTTAAGATTATATACTAACTAGGCAAACTTAATTAGAAGCCTAACACATTAATATAACGATTATAAGACCTACCTACAAACACTTTAAACAAATAGATTATAAATTAATTACGGATCCTATTACCCCCTAAATATTTTAAGAAACTATGTCCTATATTCTTAGATATAGAACTTAATAGAAACAAATTAGAAATTAATAAATAGGAAATAGAAATTAATAAGCTAATAGAATACAAATATAAGAACGACGCATAGATAGTAAATATAATAGAAGCGATTTAAACAGGAAAACAATAGTATAAAGATATTACACTCGCCAAATGCAAAATTTATAACGATCGACTATACTATTAACAGAATATGGTAGTCCTAAATTCCAAACCTTTGTGATTTAAGATACTCGAATTTATACACAACTCTCCTATAGTGGGATATCCTAGCTATATAAAAACGTACAAGATAGTCCAATAAGCATATTACTGGCCTATAATGCACAACTATATGCGAAAATACGTTCGAGTATACAGAACGTGTGTTTATAGAAAGACTTCTTATATAAAGAAATAAGGAGTACTCCAACCATTATCAATTCTAATGCAAAGATGGCGTAATATCTTAATTAACTTTATGGTAGATTTACCTAGCAGTAACAGATTTATAAATATTATAGTAGTAGTTAACCGCCTTATAAAAATACGATATATAATTCCTATGGACTCAATCAATGTTATCTTAGTAGCTGAATGTTTTGTTAAACATGTCTTTAAGCTGCATAGACTTCCTAACTTAATAATATCTAACTATAGAAGCTAGTTCGTTTTAGACTTCTAGTAAGCTCTATATAAACAATTAAGCATATAAATATAACTCTTAACTGCATTTTATCTAGAGACAGATAGTTAAACCGAAATTGCGAACGCGATTATAGAATAATACCTATAAATATACTGCTCCTACCTGTAAGACAACTAGGAAAAGTGGCTGCCTTTAGCTAAGTTTACTGCGAATAATATAATAAACGAATTAATAGGTATAACGCCGTTCTACGCAACCTACGGATAAGACCCTTAACTTGGATTTAAACTATAACCTAAAATTAATATAATAGGACCCATAATTAAACAGATTCAGTTAATTAATATACATAACTTTGCTAATTAAATAAAGCAGTTAACGGAACTACTATAAAGTGAATTAATGTACGCTTAAATAGTATAGGAATGGCATGTAAACAAAGAACAAGCTCCCGCGTGGGACTTTAAAGAAGGTAATATAGCTTACCTAAATACACGAAACATAAAGACTTAACGGCCCTTAAAGAAACTTAATTGGAAGTTTACAGGCCTATACTAAATTAAAAAAAAACTAAGCCCGTACGCCTATAAGCTTAAACTGCTAACTAAGATAAAAATACACCTAATATTTTACGTAAGCTTGCTGCAACCTTTAAAAGGTGAACCTTTAACTTATAAAGTGCCGCCGCCACCTCCTATAATTGTTGACAACGGTAATGGTTCTTACTTTATTAACTTAATTAATAATATGCAATAGAAAAAACAATTTAAACAATTTAAACTTCTTATTAAGTGGGAAGGATATAAAACACAAACCTAGGAAACCTATAATTAGATTAAGGCCGACGCGCCTTCCTTAGTAAAAGAATTCTATAAGGACTATCCTTCGCGGCCTACTCTGGCTGGATAGATACAATATAAAGGCAAACAACTACTACCCAACACAAATACACGAAACTTGAATTTAAAAAGAACTTAAAATAAGTTATAATATTTATAACGCGATCACGTAACACGTAAGATATTAAGGAACTTTAACCAGCGGTTAAAGTTGTCTAATTAGTTAGATCTACCTTGCCAAGACTACTACCCAACGCGAAAATATAACACGTAATAAAAAAAAATTATAAACTCTTAACTAAATTAAATTATTTTAAACCTTTAGTTAAAAGGGGGGGTACTATAACAGGACTAGCCTAGTTATAGTAGGAATGTCTCAGTAAAACACTCGACAGATAAACTTAACGCCTTAATTAACTTCTGCCAAGTTTTGCTAGATTAATCAAATTCTACCAAAGTCCGTCCGCGTGCGCACGTGCGCACGCATCGACCAAGACCCCTAACTATTTAATTATAAGATTCTCTGGTTATTCCTTTCTCTTCTTTACGCAACGTCTTGTTCTCTTCAAGAGCTATATACCCTTAGATTTAGATAGAATTTATATTATTCCTTTAAATCTTCCCCGAAGCCTCTTCGCGCCCTTACACAGATAAACGGAAAGACTAAACTAGACACTAGAATAGTATCTAAGGCACTATATTAATCACGTATAGAATAATTAGGTATTATTATTACTAGTTATATAGTTTGTATATAATGCAACACCATAAGAAGGAATGGGAACATTACTATTTAAGGCGAATTATAGGTATAAACTAAGAACATTATTATCGCCACATTAAGTAAAAAAGACAAGTAGCATAGCTAAAGAAAGAATGAAGACGTTAATAAATCTTTATACAGACCTTAAAGAAACGGCTAAACTAGTACAAGAATGAATAAAAAGGTATTATAATGCTAAGAGATCTAAGGGACCAGATCTTAAGGAGGGAGATAAAGTGTGGCTACTATATAAAAATTTTAAGAGTTAATAATTAAGTAAGAAGTTAGACTATATTAGACTAAGACCTTTTAAAATTAAGGAAAGGATTTTATTAGTTACCTATAAGTTAAACTTACCAGCTAAAATAAAAATCTACCCTATATAGCACGTCGTAATGCTAGAGCTAGCATATGGGAACGTTAAACCACTAGTTTATAAAGCAGATACATATAGAGGGTAGGAGGGAGACAAATGGCAAGTTTTAAAGATTATTAGTTATAAGGACGTAGATAATAAAATATAGTATAAAGTAAAGTAGATAGGCTATAGTGAGACTATTTAGGAACTATTAAGCAACCTAGAGAACGCTATAGGAAAGGTATAGGAGTATTAAAAGAAAGCAGGTTAGGAAGTATTAAAAAAGGATTACTAAAGAATAAGTTACCTAAAGGGGACCTAGGAAGAGTAACTACTATATTACTTAAAGTTATTTCCTTCTCTAGAGATATTATTCTCTTATTACCTAGCTTAGATAGACCCTATTAGATAAGTTTCTACTTCTTAGAATAAACCTTCTTATAAACCTTTTTAAGATAAAGAAGATAAGCAGAGGCAGATAAATACGCCTTATAGGCAGTATAAGTACGTTAAAGCTCACCTAAGGCACTTAACAGTTCATTATTAAGTTTTACAGCGGTAGATTAAATATAAGACCCTATAATAAGTTACTTGCCCGCGAAGCCCTACTGTACGCGTCTATGTTGCCGCGGGTGGAAACATCATTGGGAAATCATTCCTTATAATGGCTAAGTGCAAAGGCGATGGAGGAGAGCCGTCGCAGCGCGCTGCGCGCGCTGGTGTTGCAACTCTGTGGTGTTGAGCCTGCAACGCGTACATCGCCCTTAACAACACCAGGAGTCCTACTGCCCCTGCTTAGGGCTCCTGCTATACCATCTAGGGGGGCCATTAAGGGAAACTGGGATATGAAAACCGCCTAATATATAACTACCTGGCTCGCAGCTAGGCCCGAAACTAGCCTTATTTAGCTAGTTGATGTGGACGCGCCCTAGGTGTATAATAGGATACCCTTAGGCTTGCACTAGCTCTAAGACCAAGAGGATATGGTGAGGGCATAGGGAACCTCTTTTTATAAGAACTTATTAAGGTTAATGTGTTGTAGATACTTTATATAAAACTTGTTAAGGCCCTACCTAGAGAACTTATTAAGGCCCTTCTATGAGGGCCTATTTGGTATCTAGTATACCTAGGTAACTTAAAAGAGGGTCTTAATAGGCGTGGTACGCATAACCTGGATAATAGTGACGCAATAGTGACGTATTGGTGACGCGACGGCGACCAGACAGCTTAATAAGGTAAAAATATAGGTAAAGCTCTAGGCAGCGGAAATATAGGCCAGCTTTGACGGCCCTATGGCATATAACTTAGTCGACTTACAGTTAACCTATATAGTTAACTTATAGGTAACTCACAGGAGGGTCTTAATAGGCATAGTATATATAACCTAATGCGTATATACATAAGGCGACTTACAGGAGGGTCTTAATAGGTATAGTATACACAACCTAATGTATATATATGGGGGAGGCTATAGGGGAAATATAGGCCAGTTAGACAAGGTCTTAATAGTTAGAGATATAGGCTGGCTTATAAAATTAGGGGATATAAGCTTAGTTAGTAGGAGAGGGGGGAGTAGGTTATCTAATACGGGACCTAGTATCTCTATAGCCCCTCTCCTACAAAACACGGTTAGCCTATTATAAGGAGACTCTTATAGGTAATATAAAATGGGAACTAGTAGTATATAGGGTATTACGCCCCTATATTACTATTAGCTTCCCGCGGGGCGTAGTATATAATAGCTACTGTTAGCTCTAAGGACCTTACCCCTTAACTAGGCTCTAACCTTTAGTATACCTAATAGGCAGGTAGGATTATACCCTAGCTAAAGAGACTACTATATAGCTTAAGAGAACGGATATGCGTATTAGTATATTAATAGATAGAACCATTCGCCTTTAGGGCGGCTCGCCGGTAAGATATACTTAAGGAGTAAATAGGAGTTACTTAGGCGGGAGAGGCAGTGGCTTGGCCTTGTCCGTAGAAGGTATACCTAACTATATTACAAGATACAGCTATAACGCCCCTATAGGATTACGTTAGTAGGCGTAAAGATAGAAGTTATAACCCCTAAAAATAGTAGCTTATACCTATACTGGCGGAAATAATAAAGAAAGGCGTGAAACTAGAGGCTATAGAAGGCTCTTAAGCCGTGTAAAAGCGTACTAACTTTAGGAGGAAACTCTTATACAGACTACTAGGGGGTAGACTGATACTTAGGTAATACCGTTATAAGATATCTAAAAGAACTAGTAAAACTCCCTATAATTAGTAGTAGCAGCTAACTGCTTATAGATTAGGACTAAAGCACTAGAAAACTAGGGTAGAGGCCTAGATAAGTAGGTATATTAAACTCTACTATATTACTAGCTAATATATAACTACCTGCCAAATAGCCTATCTCTAGAGTATAATAGGCGGGTATAAGCGAACGGCTATAGTACTGCTTAAGAAGGAAGCTAATATTCCCCCCCTATAACTATATATTAAAGCCGCTATAATATAAAGGGTATAAAGTAAACATAACTCTAATGTTATAAAGTATATCAAGATACGCCTAAATAAACTATAGAGGGACTTTAGGGCGCCTTATAGGAGAACAAACCAACAACCTTAAAGTAGGGAAGAGATATTAGAGAAACAGGTAAAGAAAGTAGAAGAAGAATAGTGCTACATTAGGGCCTAGGCCCATATAGAGGAGAAAGGGAGACGCGTAAAAAGCCAGTAAAGATAATAGTAAGAAAGAGAAAGAAGCTAAAGTAGAGTATAAAAGAACGCTAGGAAACTATCTTCTATAATATAATACTAGTTAGACTAATACTGGAGAGGCGTATGGGAGTTAAAGGTATAGAGGCTAACTTAAATAAGAGAAACCTAAGCTGTGGCATAGTTAACGCTATAGGGGGTAAATACTTAAGAGCTTTAAGAAGGCCTAACAAAGGCAGAAAATATAATAGCAACACTCTTAAGAATAGGGATAATAGGACTAAAAGATTAGCTCTACTAGGTAAGTGTCCTAGTAGGTAGCCTAAGATATAAATATAGCTGGCTAAGATAGACACTAAAATATATAATACTGTTATGTCCCCTACACACCAACTAAGAAGCTATACTCTTAGTAGCTAGTACAGAGAACTATAACATACTACTCTTAATATAAAAAGGTCTTAAGGCGGTTACCTAGTGGCTTATTAGCCAAAATATACTAAACCAGTTTTGGGTTACAAAGGAAATAGTAATAAAAGGCAAAGGGGTAAGTAATAGGCGCCCCCTAATAACTCTATAGTAGTAGAGTAAAGTTTATAATACTAGCGCGTCCGTAGGCTTGTTATAGCAGCAGTAGTTCCTAAGGAGGTTAAAAAGTAAGGTAGTAAAGCACTATAGGTAACTCATAGGCGCCTTATAGGCGAGTCCTAAAAGGTAGAGAGACGGATTATGGGGTTTTCTCAAAAGAGTTTTCTCCCTATATGTATATAAGGAGTAGTCCGCGTAGGCCTAATAGGGATCCAAATTGGATATTAAGCAATAAATAATAATAATAATAATAAGTTACTTAGGGAACTTAGAGACTATTAAGAGTTATAGGACGCGTATACTTAGCGTTAGAGATAAAGCGAACATTACAGGATAATTAGATATTTGCTTTAGTGCACTTTAAATAGGAAGAGGGTTGCCGAGATAAAGGACTTGCTAGCGTAATATAGACCAGCCCCTCTTTTGCACACTAAGAATACAAAGATAGTATAATCTTACTAAAAGACAGTATTGCAGCAACGGTATAAGACCGGTAAGCTGTAGAAGAAGAGGCCGAAGGTTTAGAGACCTTAGAGGGCATAATAAGTAAAGATATTAACTAAATTAATTAAATAGATATTATACCTCTAGTGGACGACTTGGAGATATTAGGAATCTTTAAGGATAAAGATAAAGAGGAAGGAGATAGTATTACAGACGCTTTAAGTATAATGTTATAACTACTTAGAGAGGAGTTGGAAGAAGCTAGTTGGTTAATAAGGGCACAGTTTAGAATGGATTTAGTGGAACTATATAATAAGGAATAGTAGCCAAGGTTATATAATATAATTTATATAATCTATATAATCTGTGTAATCTATACGGAGTGTATAGAGCATACATACCTTACGGAGCGAAGGGATTTCTTAGGCGTACAGTTGTGTATTTAAAGGACTATAGTCCCTACCTAGATAGTTCTCTCTTTGTAGTAAATCTTAGAATATAATTAGAGTTAATCTATTAGGCAACTACTCCACTAGTTGTTATACGTTATTACCACTATTTATACCTACATATCCAGCCTATTAACGAGCCCACAGTAGTTCCTACTACAAGGTTCTGTTACAGCCGTAATACTACCTAGCAGCCTAGATTATAACCCCTATAGTTTTCCCTATCTTTTTTTAACGGAGTAATAACCCTTAAAGAGGGCCTAGTAATTAGGGCCTAGGTATAAAAGATACCTAGAGTATATATATATATCCCGCTCGCCTTTTGGTATTAAATAGTAGTTATAATAGGCAAATCCCCCTTATGCCTTTGAGAGCTTTAGGGGAGAGAAGGACATAGTATATAGTAATGGTTTATAAGAGATAGCATATAGGGGATAGGCAAGATATGGGAAACAATAATAAGACACAGCAACTAATTAGCAAGGCCTAGTTGGGACATAGTAAACCCTAGCTTTAGATAAGCTAGAGAAGGAAGTAGTAGTTTCTAAGAAGTTTAAACATCTAAGAAGGACGGACGTAGACGTAGGCCTATAGGGCTACTACTATAGACAGGCATAACAAATTGGGGTTTTTTATCCTACTAAGGTGGCTTGTAGGGTTTTTCCTCCCCTAACTGCAGGGTTTTCTTCGTATAAATTATAAGTTTTCCCCCTATAACGGAGTAGTCTACATAGGCCGAGATAGGATCCGTATTAGACGTTAATTAAAGAAGTATTATTAATATTACTAGCTCCTATATTAATTAGGGCTTAAATATTAACCTATTAATTATTCTACTAAAGATGGCAGTTAATAGTTATACTATAATGCTAAGAGTTAGAGTTTATAATATCTAAAGTAAAGCCGTTTTAAAGGCAATTAAGGTAGAGTTCTTATAGCATATTAGTTATAGCTTTATCCTTATAAGTAGTATTTACTAAAAGATAAGTTAGAACTAGATAATAATTAGGATTAGTAGATAGGGCTTAGTTAAGGCGATTAGTTACTTATACTAGTTATTTGTTTATATATTTAGGACAATAGGATACCACCTATACTAGTTATTTATATATATATTTAGGGCAGTAGAATAGAGCAGTAACTTAAGATATAAGCGTTACTTTCGCACTTAAAATAAAGGTTATATTTAATGCGTTATATATATTTAATAGATTCTTTTAGGGCGTACAAGAGGGTCTTAGTATTAATATTTAAGGCGTCTAGGTCCTTATAGGTCTTAGGCGGTTAAGGGGCGAAGTATTAAGATATATATTTTGGGGTAAGGCGTAGTATATTATTATATAAGCTATTAATAACATTAAGGCAGGTAGTAATAGTATTTAGTAGTTTAACTTTTATAAAGGATGCTTTTTATTTAGGGGTTAAAGATTCTATTAGGCGGTTAATTAAAACAGATTTATTCTATTTAGTCTCTTTAATATAGTAGTAGAACTTAGTAAAGTATAATAGGAAGTTCTTAAAGCCTTATATTATCCTATTTAGTTTTCTTTATATAGTAGCGGTTTAATTATGGTTACTATAAGAGGCTTTTAGTATAACAACTAGCTCTTTTATAGTATTTAATTAAAATAGGTATATACTTTTTATAGCGTCTCCTATTGTTACGGCGCTGGCACATTGCCGTAGATTGCCGCAAATTTCCGTCACGTGACCAGAGAATTGTACATAACTTCAAGTGGTGCTTCCGTTCTTCCCCTTTCCTTTCTCTAGCTTTAGATCCTCGTTTATAGACAATCCAATTATACAGGCTTGCGCGACCCTCTTGCCGTGCTCGTGCCTTAATTAACTAAGTTACTAACATTATCTAAAGCTCATCACCACTCTCTCTTCCTAAGAAGGAACTTAAGTATATCTATAAGACTATAAATAGAACAAGGAAACAGAACAGGACCCTAAGGACATTACTAGAACCAAAAGAATATAAATAGAACATAAAACCTAAAAAATAGGACATGTATGGACCAGAACCCTAAAAAATAAACAAATACTCAAAATTACCTAGTACCCCTACCACTATGCCAAGAAACACAGCAGCTGGTAAAGCCGCTATAGGACCTATAAATACCTCTAATAGTAAAACAGTTGCCATCTTAACCCCCTAGGAAGAGCTTGCAGTAGCTAATACTAAAATTAAACAACTCTAAGAGCTGCTTAAAACTAGAGACACCCCTACACCTAGCAATAAGTTATTGGACACCTAGAGGCTTACTATAGTCCTTAAGGCCCTAGCCTAATGTATAGCATTAGTATTATCGCAATCTACAAAGGTCGCAGACCCCCTATTACTTACAGATGGAACTAACCCTATATTTAATAACTAGAAGCTTTAACTACAGGATAAGCTTAAAGTTAATACAGACTACTTTCCTAATACTTAAGCTAAAATAGTATGCATCTTTAGCCGCACTGGCGGTAATATATAGATATACCTATACCCGCAATATGCCTAGGACTCAGCAGACCCCTTCCTCTCTAAAGAAGAGATAATTGACTACCTATCTTCTATTTATAAGGACCCCTTTAAAGTACAGAACGCCTAGCTTAATTATAAAAGCCTAAATATAAAAACAATAGAGACCTTCTCAGCCTTTTAGACCCGCTTTCTATACTTAGCTAGACAGGCTCAAATCCCCTAAGAAGATCTAATGCCAGACCTCTTTAACAAGCTTACCCTAGACCTACAGCGCGCTGTACTGCTAGTTTATACTACCATATAGATGCTTAAGGAACGTACGGACTAATGCCTAGCTATTAACTAGGGCCTCCATTAAATTAAGGCATATGCTGAGCGGTATAAGACTAGAAGCTTTGCCAACTAAAATACAAGTACTACCAGAACGGGCCGCAGCGCCCCAGTAAGACCTGCAACCCCTACAGCACCGGCCGTATAGCCCGCCGCTAATTTAGCAGCTAGTTATGCAGCTAGTCCTACTATAGGTCCAGCGAATACTCGGCCTATATACAGCAACCCCTATACATAGGCCCTTAGCAATTAAGGAGCTTACTTCTCTTACGGCCAAAAGGGCCATATTATAAAAGATTGCCTAACAAATACAAAAGCGGGCAAGGTTCTATTAATCCAGGAGAATAGCACAGAGTTAGAAAAAGAGGAACTTTAGAGAAAGACTCCTCTTTAGGGTTAAAAGGGATTAATATGTTATATATTAATCTAGGTTAGCTAGTTAGTAGAAGAAGCTGCACTATCCCTTATACTTTATTCCACAATAAATATTAAGTTTTAACCTCTGCTTTAGCTGACTCTGGAGCAAATACCTTTACCTTAATAGATACCCAGTGTGCTATAAAGCTAGCTAATTTTCTAAATATACCCCTTAAAGAACTACCTAAACTAATTCCTATTCGCGGGTATAATAGACAGATAGGGTTACCTATTATAATAATCTTGTGGATTTACCTCTGTATTAACAAATAAAGGCAGTATAATATCCCCTTGCTTATTATGGACCTAGGAAGCCACAATATAATTTTAGAAAGAAAATAGCTAGCCTATTTAGGCTTATAGCTTAATATATAGAGTAGATGGCTTATCTGGCCTAAAATCCTACCCCTAACCCCTTCCTTTATAAAAGAAATTAGCATTACAATAGAAAACCTTATACAGCCGCAGGTAGACAACGTTTACTAGGCCAATACTATACATAAAGACCAGGCCTTTAAGAAAGACATACAGCTTAATCCGCAACAGGTCCATATACTACGCCGCCCCCAGACTACCAATATTGCGCTACCAACACTAGAAACCCAGAAAGTTAGTAATAAGCCAGCTAGCTTAGGCCCTATACAGCTATAAAGAACAGCAAGGAATATCAGATACTATATTAAATATATAGACTAGAAAGATAACTTATAAAAGATGGAATAAGAGCTAAGAAGGGTTATAAACCCTTAGCCGCAGAATATAGTCCACAGAACGTCTATAAAGAAACCCATAGGCCTCCCACCAGTCAATATCTGCTACATTAGCGCCATAGGATTCTACCAGAACTTAATACAGCCTAATACCATTGCTTTTACAACTAGCTTATACAAAATTAATCGGATTATTAAAGACAAGAAAGCTCTAGCCCGTGACCAGCTTAGTAGGGAAAGTAAGCTTACAGATAAGGAGCTGGTAGAACAGAAACTACTCCGCCAATACTAGAAATTTAAGGACGTATTCTCCAAGGTAGTATCTAACATACTCCTGCCTTACTAACCGTATAACTACAAGATTAAGATTAAGCTAGATAAAGAAAACACCCTTAGCTATAGCCCCCTCCGCTAGCAATCTACTAATAAACTATAGGCCACTAAGTAGTACCTTATTAACAACCTTAATAAGGGCTTTATTAAGCCTAGCCAAGTCCCCTTTGCCGCACCTATTCTCTTTACAAAAAAGCCTAATAGCGGACTTAGTTTCTGTATTAATTACTATAAACTAAATTATATAACCTACAAAGACTAATATCCGCTACCCTTACTTAAAGAAATACTAGCCTATATAAGTAAGGCTAAGATCTTTATAAAGCTTAATATCCGCTAGGCCTTTTACTAGATTAGGATAGACCCTAAATTTAAAGATCTTACTACATTTCAGACCCGCTATAGATTATATAAATATAAAGTACTACCTTTTGGACTAACTAACGGACCGGCTACATACCAATGGTATATAAATAATGTACTTTTTAACTACCTTAATAACTTCTGCATAGCCTACCTAGATAATATTATAATTTACTCTAAGAATGAACTAGAACATAAGGAGCATATCTATAAAGTCCTATAACAGCTCCATAAAGCTAGTCTTCAGGCCAATATTAGGAAGTTAGAATTTAGTATTAAGCGCACTAAGTACCTAGGGTTTATTATTAGTACAGATAGAATTAAGGCAGACCTAGAAAAAATAACTATAATTAACTAGTAGACACCTCCACAGACTATAAAGGGGGTGTAATTATTTTTAGATTTCTGTAACTTCTACTAACACTTTATTAAGAACTATAGTAGGATTACCTGGCCTCTTAACTGCCTTACTAGGAAAGACCAGCTATTCTACTTTAACGCTATATATATATAGGCCTTTAATAAGCTTAAAAAACGGCTGGTATTAGCTCCCCTACTTACCTACTTTAACCTAGAACGGCCCTTAATGCTAGAAACTAATGCCTTAGACGGCATAATAGCCGGTGTTTTTTTCCTAAAAGCAACTGGACGGAGAATAGCACCCTATTGTATACTATTTAAAGACTATAATAAATGCCAAGCTAAACTACCACATCTATAACAAAGAAATGCTGGCTATTATCTCTAGTTTTTAGCACTGGCGTATATAGCTAGAGGGGACCCCTAAGCCTATTAAGGTAGTTTTAGATTATAAGGCCCTAGAATACTTTATAATAACCAAGGCCCTTACGGCCTAGTAGGCATGCTGGGCGGATATCCTATCTCAGTTTAACTTCTTAATTATATATAGACTAGGCGCTACAAACCGTGCGGATGCTCTTATAAGGCGTAAATAGGACCTAGGTAACTAGGCGGCTGCGAAGATCTTATTATAGACCTAGACACTACTATAACCAAAGCACCTTAACCCTTGGATATAGGTAGAACTAAGTATAGACTCCTTAGGTGCTGAGATATATCCTATTAATCCCTTAGGATTTAACTTTATTAACAAATTGCTATAGGCAAACCGTACAGCCTCTTCCTTATAGGAATACTATAAAAAGGCAAAGAACATTACTAGCCTATAGTCCCTTAAAAAATGGATTACTTAAGCATTAAGAACGGCTAGTAGTAGTAGAGAAACAGAACCTATGGACTTGGCTTATTGCTAAAGTACATGCCTAGGTCTCTATGGCCTACCCTAGGAAAAATAAGACCTATAGGATTATTGGCGACCGCTACTACTGGCCCGGAATAGTTATAAATATTAACCGCTATATATAGAACTGTAATAACTGCCGTAGGTTTATAATTCCATAAGACAAGACCCCAGGGCTATTGAAGCCACTTCTAATACCAGAACGCCCTTAGCAGCATATCTCTATAGACTTCTATAAGTTACCTACAGACTGTGACGGATATGATATGGTTATAATTCTAGTTAATCGCTTTAGTAAGCGCCCGTTTTTAATCCCCTATTATAAAAATATTGATGCTAAAGAAGTGGCCTAACTATATATCCACTATATCTACTAAATTTACGGACCACTAGATACTATTATATCCGACTATAGGCCGCAGTTTATATTAGCCTTCTAAAATAAGTTTACCTAGATTCTAGGTATTAGGCTAAAGCTCTCTATAGTATACCACCCCTAGATAAATAGTTAGACAGAGATTATAAATTAATACTTAGACCAGAGACTCTAGCCCTTTATTAACTACTTTTAGGACAACTAGGGCGAACTACTATCTATAATAGACTACGCCCAGGCAACCCTACCCTATAACTCTATAGGGTTTGCACCTATTTAGCTAGAAATAGGATACTTACCCTATATAAGCTTTAACTAGGAGAGACTAGAAGGACTACAAACTATACGCAAAAAACTATCTTATGAGGAAGCATAGTAGTATGCTAGACGCTTAGAAGAAGTATAGGCGGTAGCCTATAAGAACCTAGAGAAGGCCTAGAAATTAATAGAATAGCAGGCAAATAAACACAGGCGCGAGCCTAACTTTACCATAGGCGATAAGGTCTAGGTTATAATAAAGAACTAGAAGACAGAACGGCCTAGCTATAAGCTAGACTATAAAATAGTAGGACCGTATAAGATCCTTAATAAAAAAGGCAACTTATACAAGGTTAAACTCCTAGACTTAATTAAAGTCCACCCTATTTTCTTACTAGATAAGCTATAGAAAGCTGCAAATAACCCACTACCTAGATAAAAGAATAAGCCTCCACTACCAATTTAAGTTAATAGCGACAATAAATAGGAAGTTAATAAAATACTAGCCTATAAACTAGTATAAGAAGCGCTAAAATACTGTATCTAATGGAAAGGTTACGATCTAGACCCAACCTAGTACCCCGCCTAGAACTTTATAGGTTGCCCCTAGAAGCTTAAAGAGTTCTATAACCAATACTCTAACAAGCCAAGACCCCTAAAGTATCTAGACAAGTAGATGGAATGCTAGTATAGCGAAGATAATAAGCTACCTATTAAGCATATAGATAAGAACACCACACAGACATAATACGGACATACAAAGCCTGAGGGCAGGCTTTTTTAGAGGGGGGGGGGTAATGTTACAGCACTAGCACATTGCCGCAGATTGCCGCAAATTGCCACCATATAATGGCAAAGTGCCGTCACGTGACCAGAGAATTGTACATAACTTCGAGCGGTGCTTCCGTTCTT